>MDSV01118214.1_pt1 | contig 33516 bp, 32 predicted proteins | sample 810851 | NCBI WGS metagenome assembly MDSV01 (sample SAMN05326640, study PRJNA326480) | marine metagenome | isolation source: seawater | place: Atlantic Ocean: North East | collected 2012 | reverse complement strand
TTATAGGCTTTACTTAATCCCAAAATCTGTTGATTGTCATATTTTTTTCTTCTTAAACCAATTAGATTAAGTCCCTGTAAATAATTTCTATTACCAATTGATAAGCCAAAAGGGATGACGTCTTTTAAAACTCCTGTCATTCCTCCGATCATTGCTAATCGTCCAATTCTTGTAAATTGTTGTACAGCAGAATTTCCTCCAATTACAACTGAGTCTTCAATAGTTACATGGCCTCCTAAAGGAACATTATTTGCTATGATGACATTATTACCAATTACACAATCATGAGCTACGTGAGAAGAAATCATTAAAAGACAATTATTTCCTACAATGGTTTTTAATTTATCTCCTGCTGTTCCAGGATTAATTGTTACATATTCACGTATCATGTTGTTTTCACCTATCTCTAAGCTATTTTTTTCACCTTTAAATTTTAAATCTTGTGGCTGGGTTCCAATTGAAGCGAACGGAAAAATTTTAGTTCCTTTTCCAACTTTAGTATTCCCTTCAATATGGACATTGGACACTAGCTCAACATTGTCATCTAATATTACGTTCGGACCAATATAGCAAAATGGTCCAACTTTAGCTTTAGAAGAAATTTTAGCTTTTGAGTCTACAACGCTTGATTTATGTATCATTATTTTCTATCTACTATAGTTGCAGACCACTCTGCATCGGCCATTTTTTTTCCGTCTACTTTAGCTACACCTTTATATTTCCAAACTCTACCATGAGATCTAATAGCTTCTATTTCTAAATGTAATTCGCAATCAGGTATAACTGGGTTTCTGAATCTAGCTTTGTCTACACTCATTAAATAAACTAATTTATTCGCATATTCTTTTGGATCTATACCATGAGCTGTTAATGCTGCTGCGGCTTGACCAAAAGCTTCAACAATTAAAACACCTGGCATTACTGGTTGCCCTGGGAAGTGACCTTGAACATAAAAACCATCTTTTTTGACATGCATTATTGCTGTTGCTGATTTTAGAGGAACTATCTTGGTTAGTTTATCTATTAATAGCATTGGTTCTCTATGGGGTAATAAACTCTCTATTTTTTTTTTATCTATTTCAGTTTCACTCATTTTTTTCTATTTTTGAGAAATTCTTTTAATGGAACAGCTGGATATCCCATTACTATTTGATTGTCATTAATATCTTTAACAACACCACTGCCTCCTCCTATTTTTACATTATTTCCTATGGTTAAATGTCCAGAGATTCCTGCTTGACCACCTATAGATACATTGTCACCAATAGTTGAACTTCCTGCAAAACCAACTTGTCCTGCTATCATACAGTTAGATCCTATCTTAACATTATGTGCAACGTGAACTTGATTATCTAAATAAGTATTTATTCCTATTTCGGTGTCATCTAATGAACCTCTATCTATTGTGCACCCTGATGCGATTTCTACATCATTATGAATTATAACTCTTCCAATATGAGGAAATTTAAAATTCTTATTCTTAATTGGGATGAATCCAAAACCTTTTAACCCTATCTTACACCCATCTTGTATCACAACATTATTACCTATTATTGCATTCTTTAGAACTACATTAGAGCCAACTACGCAATTTTTTCCAAGAATTACATCATGCTCAATTATTGAATTTGCACCAATTAATGTATTTGTACCTATTTTTACATTTTTACCAATTAAAACATTATTTCCAAACCTTACACCTTTAAATTTTGATTTTTGGGATAATTTAAGGGACGAATCTGGATAATCAATATCAGCAAGAGGATAAACTTTTTTTAAAATTTTAGCTAATTCAAAAAGAACGCTTTTAACTATTATCTTTTCAGTTGTAGGGGGCAAAAACTTTTCAAGATTTGCTGTTGTGATACATGCTGTAGCAGCAGTTGAACTAGCGAATGATTTATATTTAATTGAGTCAAAAAATGTTAAATCGTTTTTTTTTGATTTTTGAAGAGTGCAAATATTTTCTATTTTAATATTTTTTTTAATTTTTGGAAAAAAATTTTTAATTAAAATAGATTTTTCTTTTTTAAAAAAAAAAGGTAATTTCATTAATAAAATTAATTCAATTTTATAGATTTAAGCTTTTTGTTCAATAAATCAGTTATCTCTTTCGTTATATCTAAGTTTTCATCAGCAAGTAGTATACTTTTTTTGTCTAGTACAATTCTAATTTTTTTTTCTTTCATGTAATCTTTTATTATTGGATTAAGATTTTTTAAAAGTTCTATTCTAGCTTTACTTCTTTGTTTAGCAACAGTATCTAAAAGTTTGTCTCTTTCTTTTTGTAATGATGAAACTTTTCCTCTTAATTCATTAACTTTTTTTTTATATTCCTCTGCTGCAATTAACTTTTTTTGTTGAATAATTTTTTTTTCTTCCTCTTGAATTGATTTTTCTTTATTTTTTAAGTTCTTAATTCCATTTTCTAACTTATTTTTTAAATATGCTTGAGCACCTTTTCCTGCTTTGCTTTCATTTAAAACGTATTTAAAGTCAACATAGTGTGGGGATTGAGAAAATAAAAAAGTCTGTGAATTAAAAAATATAAGTATTATAAAAAAAATTTTATATTGTAATTTCATATCAAAAAGTAGTTCCTAGGTTGAAATTAAAACTCTCTGTTACATCCGTAGATGCTTTCGATAAGTTATTTGAAAAAGTAAAGTTCATTGGTCCTAGTGGTGAATTCCAATTTACAATTCCTCCTACTGAGGATCTTATTTTGTTACTTTTGTCTATAGTTGAGTCGTAGTCGACACCCCATACATTTCCAAAATCTAGAAAAAGACCAAAATCTGTATTTGATGACTCAGGTAATAATCTAGGCAAATTTGCTTCAAAGTTTAAGGCCGCTGCGTAGTTACCACCTATATGATCTTTACCGTCTAATGGTCCCACCTTTCCTTTTTCAAAGCCTCTTAATCTCCTTGAACTTAGTCCTCTTCTTTTACTTAATCTCACATCATCAGAGCCGAGACCGTTTATTGCTGATATAAAAAATTTACCTGCTCCAATCACATCTTCAGTTAACGTTTTGTATGAGCTTACAGAAAAAGTATTTGCTATAAAAGATTTGTCAGCATATATCGGTAGGCTCTGGTTAAAACTTATTATTGATCCATCTGTGGGCATAAAAGATCTATTTCTTTTATCAAAAGAAAATCCATAATTACCTGAAATCTCATTAAAAGTTCCAGCTTGTTTTTTTAAAGATGCACTTGCACTATTTAAAGTTTGTAAATCATCATGCGTTGCATCTATTCCAAGTGTTGTGTAAACATCTTTATATTGTTCAAACGTCGTATTAATACCGCCACCAATTATAGTATTTTCATAACCTTGGTCTGGCATATCATTGTTGGAACTTGTTACGTAATAATTCAAAGCGTTTCCTAAAAAATCATAATTAGGATTAGTATAATTTAAAGTACCTTTTAATGAGTCTTGGTCAATTTCAATGTCGAATCCAACATTCTTTCCCTCTCCAAGATAATTATTTTCTTGAACATTAAACATAAAACTTCCACCGTTTGTTCCTATACCTGCTCCAGCACTTACTTCACCAGTTGGTTTTTCCTCAACCATTATGTCAATAGTTTTTAGATTTTTCTCTGAACCCTCTTGTATTTGATAATTTACTTTTTTAAATATATTTCTAGACTTTATGTTTGATATAGACTTATCCAATCCTAAATTAGTAAAAGGATCACCTTCATCTAATTGCATTTCACCTCTAATAACTGATTCATTAGTTATATTATTTCCTAGTATATTTATTCTCTCAACTAAGACTTTTTCTCCTTCATAGATATTAAATTTAATTATAATTGAATCGCTCTCAATAATTTCTTCGACATTATGTTCTATAAATTGAAGGTTATTTTTTTCGATTAGCTCGTCTACGCTATCTAAAAGTTTTTTAATTTTAAATGGTGAGTAATAAGAGCCAATAATTTTTTGGTATTCTTTATTCAACGGATAAAATATATTTTTATCAATTACTGGGTCAGCGTTTGTCATTATTTTTTTAATTAGATATCTATTTCCAGCATCAATTGAATAGATCAGCTCAATATTTCCATCTTTATTACTTACTTCTGCTGAATTAGATTTAATTTCTACATCGTAATAACCTATAGATTTGTAATAATTTGTTAATAATCTAATATCCATACTAATTAAGTTTTGATTAAACTTTGTATTTCTAGTTATTACTTTCCAGAATTTATGTTCCTCACTTGCAACAATATCTCTTAATCTTTTGTCTCTAATTTTTTTATCACCTAAAAAAGTAATTTTGGATATCCTAGTAGGATCGCCTTTATTTATTTCAAATATTAAATCTAAATTTGCTTCATTCACTTTTCTTATTTTTGTATCCACTTCTGCAAAATTAAACCCTAAAGAGGCATAAAGTTGTTTAATAATCTCTACATCTTTCGCTATATTATTTTTTATGTATGAGTCTTTTTCTTTTGAGTTCATTAATTTAACAATTTGCTCTTTATATTTTTTGCTGGGCTCTCCTAGAATAATTAATTGGTTAATGACTGGATGTTCTACTAAATTTATAATTAATACATTATTATTAAGTTGGATCTTTACATCTTCAAAAAAATTGGTTGAAAATAAATTATTCAAAATTCTATTTAGATCCTGTTCACTATAATCTTGATTGATATTTATATCTCCATATATTTTGATGGTTTCGCTACTTACTCTATTATTTCCTGAAATATCAATTTTTTTAACAACTTCTGAAAAAGCAATCGAACTTCCGAAAAGACTTAATAAGATAATGACAAATAAATTACGCATTTTAATATTTAATTTTTTTATAAACTGTATCTCTTGACCATTTATCAATTAGAAGTATTTGCTTAATACTTTTAGGCTCTTTTATAGCATATTTTTTATAATTTCTATCGTTTAGAACCATCAATAAATACTTGTAAAAGGTATTAAAACTTATTTTTTCTTTCAAAAACTGATCAACTAATATTTCATTAGCTGCATTGATGATGATTGGAGTAGAAAAATACTCGTTTATTTTATTTTTTAATTTTATAATCGGAAACCTTTTTTTATCAACTTTTAAAAAATTTAATCCTTTGAAAAAAAAAGATTCTTTGCTTTTCACGTTCGATTTAATCAAACTATCGATTTTTAAATCTTTATCAAAAATTGCATTTGCCAATGGAATTAGCATTGTGGTTTCATGATAAATAAATTTATATAAGCCATTATTGAATTCAATAATTGCGTGAACTAAAGACTCGGGGTGAACTACTATATCTATTTTTTTTTGATCTATTGAAAATAATTTTTTTGCTTCAATAACTTCTAGAATCTTATTCATTAATGTTGCTGAGTCGACTGATATTTTTTTTCCCATTTTCCATTTAGGGTGTTTAATAGCTTGATTTGGTTTAACTTTTTGCAAATCTTTATAATTAAATTTAAGAAAAGGTCCTCCGGAAGCTGTTAAATAAATTTTTTTTACATCTTTGATATTTGAATTTTCTAAAAGCTTCATAATGGAAAAGTGTTCGGAATCAACCGGAACAATTTTAGTTTTATTTATCGATGCAGCTTTTTTAATTAAATTCCAACCACAAATAATTGACTCTTTATTTGCTATCAAAATTTTTTTACTAGTCTTAATTAATTCTAAAGTTGGATAAAGGCCAGCAATACCGGGTATAGCGGCAACAGTGATATCTGATTTTTTGTAAAATTTTTTTTTATATTCAAAGTTTCTTATAATTTTTATATTTTTTTGTTTAAATTTTTTTTTAACTTTTAAGAATATTAAATGATTATTGATTAAGAAAACTTTAGGTTTAAATTTAATAATTTGTTTACAAATTAATTTGTAATTTCTATTCGCTGCTAAGATGTTTACTTTAAAAAGTGATCTTCTTTTATTGACAATTTTTAAGACAGTTTGACCAATTGATCCAGTAGATCCCAAAATTGAAATATTCTTTTTCATTTTAATAAATAAATATTAAAGATAAAAATCCAATTGGAATACCTAATAGTAATCCATCTATTCTATCTAAAACCCCTCCATGTCCAGGTAAAAAATTTCCTGTATCTTTTAAAAAAGATTTTCTTTTCATATATGAAAAAAACAAATCTCCAGCTTGACAGCCAATTGATACTAATAATCCTATAACTAAGATATTAAATTCAAAATTTTTTGTTAAATAAAAAATTGATGCAGATATAAATATACACGAGAATATTATTGATCCAATGGCTCCTGATATTGTTTTTTTTGGACTAATTTTTGTTAATTTAGGTCCTTTAAAAAATCTTCCACAGATATAACCGCCTATATCAGAAGCAACACAAGTAAATAATATTATGAAAATTAAAACTTTTAGGTAAAAAGATGATGATAAATTAAATAATAACGAACAAAAATAAAATGTGTAAAAAATGAAAAATAAATTACATAGTAGCTTACGTACCATAAAGTTTTTCAAAATAATCTTTGTCATTCTTAAAAATTCTAAGATTGCGAACATTGCTGAAATTAACAATACATATCCTAAAATATAATTATTTATAAATGAAGCAATTAAAAGTAGAAATAATATAGACGAAGTAATTATTCTTTTTTTTAAATTATTTTTCATGTTAAATTGAACCAAAGTTACGCTTTACTTTTTTAAAATCAAATACAATTTTTTCAAAATCTTTATTATTAAAATCAGGCCATAATTTATTGATAAAATATATTTCTGTATATGCAAGTTGCCACAACATAAAATTACTCAACCTTTTATGACCTCCAGTTCTTATTAGAATATCGGGATTGGGTGAATTTTTTGTGTACAGGTTTTTACTTATTGAATTAAAACTTATCTTTTTTTTTATTTTTTTACATGCACTGACAATTTCATCTCTTGAACCATAATTTATTGCTAGATTAACGATTATTTTTTTATTTTTTTTTGTTTTTTTTATAGACTCTTTTAATGAATTTTTTATTTTTGGAGGTAAAATATTTATTTTTCCTATTACATTTATCTTTATTCCATTTAAAACAACTCTATTTATCTCTTGTTTAAAATATTTAATTATTAAATTAAATAAAAAGTTAATTTCTGATTTAGGTCTTTTCCAATTCTCTGTTGAAAAAACGTAAAAAGTTATTATCGGAATTCTTAATTTTATTGATTTTTCAACAATCTTTTTTACAACTTCAACACCTTTGAAGTGACCAAAATTTCTACCTTTATTTTTTTTTTGACCCCACCTACCATTACCATCCATAATAAAGGCAACGTGGTTGAGTTTATTCATATCTGCAATATCTCTTTTTCTTTATCTGCTAAAATATTATCTATTTTTTCTATATTTATATCAGTTAGTTTTTGAGTAGATTTTTCTAATGTTTTGCTTGAGTCTTCTGAAATTATTTTGTCTTTTAGTTTTTTTTTTAATTCTTCATTAGCTTCTCTTCTTATATTTCTAATTGATACTTTTCCTTTTTCACCCATGTTTTTTAATATCTTTATAAGTTCTTTTCTCCTTTCTTCAGTAAGGTCAGGGACTCTTAGTCTTATAATTTGTCCATCTACTTGTGGGTTTATACCAAGTTCAGATTTTTGTATTGCAGAGTCAATTAGTACAACATTTGCTTTATCCCAAACTTGAATTGATATCATCCGTGCTTCAGGCGCACTTATAGTTGCAAGTTGTTCTATCGGCATTAACTGACCATATACATCAATTTTAATTGTATCAAGCATGCTAGGATTAGCCCTACCTGTTCTTAAAGTGGAAAGATCTTTTTTCAGGGATTGAATACTTTTATCCATCTTAGATGAATAGTTTTTCTCATTGAACTCTGAACTCATCTTTACACTCCTTCACCAACTTTATATCTGATAAATTCTATAACTTGAACTTCATTATCCACTTTATTTTCTTTAAGTATATCAGAGACTTTCTTTTTTGGATCCATGATCCAAATTTGATTTAAAAGAGTATTATCGTTGATAAATTTGGTAATTTTTCCTTTAGATATTTTTTCTGCCATATCAGCAGGTTTGCCAGAATTTGTTATTTCAGCTTTTATAATTTCAAGCTCCTTATCTACAATTTCTTTTTTTAATTTATCTCCATCTATTGCCAAAGGGTTAGAAGCCGCAATATGCATAGCAACTTTTGTTCCAATTTCCTCATTTTTATTCTTTTTTATACCTTCCAGCTTAACAATAGAAATAATCTTCCCGATATTTTTTTCAATAGACGAATGAACGTAATAAAAATTTAAACCAACTTTATTATCAAAAAAATGTGATCTTCTTATTGTAATTTTCTCTCCTATTTTAGCTATTAAAGAAACAAGGCTATCTTTTACTAACTCGCCATTTTTCATTTTTGATTTATTTAATTTATCTAAATCACCCTTATTTAAAAAATTCAACTCAGATAACTCTTTGCAAAATAAAATAAAATCTTTATTTTTTGCTACAAAATCTGTTTCGCTATTTATTTCAATTACTGAAACTTCATTGTCTTTTTCGTTGACTAAAGCTAACCCCTCTGTAGCAGTTCTGCTCATTTTTTTTGAGGCTTTTGCTATACCTTTTTTTCTTAGAAATTCTATTGATTTTTCTATATCACCTTTATTTTCATCTAATGCAAGTTTACAATCTTTAAATCCAACACCAGTTAATTCTCTTAATTTTTTTATATTATCTAATAAATTCTTATCTGACATTTGGATATAAATCGAAATTACTTTTTCTTTTTATCAGTTTTGTTTTCTGATTTTTTTTCTTCTTTATTATCTGTAGACTTAATAAATTTTTCTGCATCTTTAATAGTGCTTTTTAATAACTCACAGTAAAGATTTATAGATCTTCTAGCATCATCATTTCCAGGTATAGGGAAGTCTATGTCAGTTGGATCAGAATTTGTATCTAAAACTGCTATAATTGGTATCTTTAGTTTTTTAGCCTCTGCTACTGCAAGAGACTCGATATTAGTGTCAATGATGAAAATTAAGTCGGGAGTTTTTTTCATATCAACTATGCCACCCAAAGAACGTTGAAGTTTTTCTTTTTCTTTGCCAAATTTTAATATTTCTTTTTTTGTAAAACCAATATTTTCTTTGGACAATTGTTCATTTAATTTCTTAAGTCTTTTTATTGAATTTTGAATAGTGTTCCAATTAGTTAACATTCCACCTAACCATCTATAATTAACAAAAAATTGACCTGTTTCTTTTGCCAAATCACTCACTTGCTCTGAAGCTTGTTTTTTTGTAGATACAATTAATATTTTTCCGCCAGATGAAATAGTGTTATGAACTTGAACTAAGGCATTTTTTAAAAATTCTACTGTTTGAGTTAGATCAATTATGTGAATTGAGTTTTTTTCACCAAAAATGAATTGTTTCATTTTTGGGTTCCATCTAAGAGTTTTGTGACCCAGATGTACTCCGGCTTCAAGTAATTGTTTTATGTCTACTTTAGGTACGTTCATATTTTTTCCGGTTAATCCACCACAGTCACTCCAAAATTTGGACCGGGAGGGCGTTGCCCTAAAAACTGTGTGCGAAATTAATCACTGATATATACAACCAAAATAAAAAATCAACCTTCTAAACAGTTATTTTTCTAACATAATCCTTACTTTTCATTACTTTGAGTTGATTAAAATCAAATTTCCTAGTGTTTTGAAGGTTATAATGAATTTTTTGATTTTTGTTATTAATGATTAGACTTATTTCTGTTTGACCTGATTTAGTTAATATTTTTTTTATCTCATCTAAATTATAGTTATCCTCTAGCTCAATTGTTACTTTCGAGTAAGGTTTATTAATTATATCATCTAGACTTAATATTTTTCTAAGATTTATTCTTCTTTTGGAAATATCAACTACCGATTTATCTTTTTGCAAAGTCAAAACAAATGACTCTGATTCTTTTATTTTATCTCTATTACTCGTTAAAATATCTGCAAATAAAAATAATTCAAACTCACCTCTATTGTCACTAAATTTAACTATCGCAAAAGGAGTTCCTTTCGCACTTTTCTTTTCTTGAATAGACATGATTGTACCTGCTACTAAAGCTTCACTTTCGTTATTATTTTGAAAATCTTTATAAGGAATTATTCTCAATTGTTCAAAAATTTCATTATATTCATTAAGTGGATGATCAGAAATATAAAATCCTAAGGATTTGAACTCCTCTTGTAAAAGTTCTTTTTTTGTCCATTTAATAGCTGGAAGATAATCAAAATTATCTTTTTGATTAATATTTTCAGTAAAAAGACTTGTTTGATTGTTAGATCTATCATCATTAACATTTTTAATTTGTTGAATTATTTTAGGAATAGAGTTTAAAATTTTATTTCTATCTTCATCAAAAATATCAAATACCCCTGCTTTGACTAAACCTTCTAACTGCAATTTATTTACATCCTTAGCGTCAACACGATAAATGAAATCAGTTAAAGATTTGAAGTTTCCGTTTTTTTCTCTCTCATTAACTATATTTGATATTGCTTCGTACCCTACATTTTTAATTGCCCCCAAGCCATAATAAATGATATTTGGTTCAGCTTTAAAATCTGCAAAACATTCATTTATATTCGGTCTAACAATTTTAATTTTTAATCTTTTTAATTCTTCTGCAAATTCTCTGAGTTTAGAAGTGTTTGTTAATTCAGTAGACATTGTTGCTGCTATAAAATCTTCTTTATAATAAGTTTTCAAAAATGCAGTTTGATAAGCAATTAAAGCGTAAGCAGCTGCGTGACTTTTATTAAAGCCATATTGTGCAAAAGGTTCTATTTTAGTAAAAACAAAATTTGCTACATCTTTACTAATGCCATTTTTAATTGCTCCATTAATAAATCTTTCTTTTTGTTTATCCAGCTCTGCTTTTTTTTTCTTCCCCATAGCCCTTCTTAAAATATCAGCCTCTCCAGCGGTAAAACCTGCTAATGTTTGGGCAATTTGCATAACTTGCTCCTGGTAAATTATAATTCCATATGTTGGTTGTAGTATTTTTTCTAAAGTTTGGTGAATGTAATCAGGTTTTTTAATACCATTTTTGCAATCATTGTAGACTGGTATATTGCTCATTGGACCTGGTCTATACAAAGCTACTAGGGCAATAATGTCATCAAACCTATTAGGCTTCATTTGTTTGATAGCTTCTCTCATACCGGTACTTTCTAACTGAAACAAGCCTGTGGTTTCACCAGTCGAGAGCTGGCTATAAACTTTTTCATCTTCGAGATTTATTTTACTTATATCTAGATCTTTTTTTTTAATTTTTAATCTCTTTAAAGTTTTGTCTATTACAGTTAATGTTTTTAAGCCAAGTAAATCAAATTTTACCAATCCTGCATTTTCAGATGAATACATATCGTACTGTGTAGAAGGTAAAATTAAATTTGAACTGTGATCTACATATAATGGGAATTGCTCAGCTAGTTTATTACCTGCTATCACAACACCCGCAGCGTGAGTGGCCATATTCCGATTTAGACCTTCCAACTTTAAAGAGAGATTTACAAGCTTTCTAACTTTATTATTACTTTGAATTTCTTCTGCAAAACGAGGCTCTCTGTCAATTGACTCTTGAAGTGTTAAGGGTCTTGAGGGATCAAATGGAACCATTTTACAAATCTTGTCTACGTGGCCGTAGGATAATCCTAAAACTCTTCCAACATCTCTTAATACCATTCTGGCTTTGAGTTTACCAAAAGTAATGATGTGGGCTACTCCATCTTTGTATTTTGATTTTAAATATTCAAAAACTTTGTCCCTTTTTTCCTCGCAAAAATCTATATCAAAATCTGGCATAGAGACTCTATCTGGATTTAAAAATCTTTCAAAAATTAGGTTAAATTCAATAGGATCAAGATCTGTAATATCAAGACAATAAGCAACAAGAGAACCGGCTCCTGAACCCCTTCCTGGTCCTACAGGTATAGAGTTTTTCTTTGCCCATTTTATATAATCTGAAACAATTAAAAAATAACTTGAATAATCCATTGAATTTATAATATTTAACTCATGTAATAGTCTATCTTCATAAATTTTCTTAATTTCAGCCAAAGATTTTTTTTTATTTTTTTTTAAAATAAAATTGTTAAATCTTTCTTCTAATCCTTTTTTTGCAAGAGTCATTAATTCATCTTCGGGAGATTTGTTATTATTATTTGAAAGAGATGGTAAAATCGGTTTAGATTTTTTGGGCTTAAAATTAAATCGTAAAGGAAAATTATAATTATTCTCTAGAGCTTCAGGTATGTCCTCATACAATTTTTCTATATCTTTTGACTTTTTTAAATAATGTTGATCGCTATATTTAAATCTGCTTTGGTCATCTACAAACTTTTTTTGTCCTATACATATTAAAGCGTCATGAGCTTCAGATGAGCTAGGGTCTAAGTAGTAAACTTCTTGAGATGCAATCAAAGGAATATCGTATGTAAATGAAATCTTTAATAAATAATTTTCATAATTTTTTTCTTGTGTTTCAGAATGTCTTTGAACTTCAATGTATAAGCGATCTTTAAAAGAGGATTTTAGTTTATTAATAATTTTTTCAAAATTTTTTATTTTATTTGCATCAAATAATTTGCCGAAAAAATTATTGTAATTTCCAGTCAAAATTATCAAATCTTGGTTATTTGATATTAATTCATCAATTTCACAATAAGGATCATTAGATTTTAAATTTTTTAGGTAACTTAAGGATGATAGCTTTGTTAAATTTTTGTATCCTTGTTCTGATGTTGCGTATAATGTTATTTTTCCTATTACATTATCATCAAATAAATTTATTTGGGTTCCAATTATTGGATGTGTACCTACCTTACTTATTTTTTCTGCAAATTCTAAAGCACCGCATAAATTATGACTATCAGCCAATCCTACAGCTTTAATCTTGTTAGCTTTACAATATTCAGCTAATTGGTCGATTTTAACTGCACCTTCACAAATAGAATATTGAGTATGAATTTTAATATTATTAAATTCTTTATTATGATCGAGCATTAGCTCGTTTTATATTACCTCTAGAAATACTCAACTTATAATCTGCCTTGTTAGCAAGTTCTCTATTGTGAGTTGCAAAGATAATAGCTTTGTTCATTTTTTTTAATTTTAAAAAATAAGAAAATATTTCTTCAGATGTTTTGTAATCTAAATTACCAGTTGGTTCGTCTGCTAAAATTAAATCTGTTTCAGATATCAGTGCTCTAGCAATCGCAACTCTTTGTTGTTCTCCTCCAGATAGTTCATTTGGAAAATGATTTCTCCTATCAAAAATTTTTATATCTTTTAAGATTTTAGTTGCTTTTCTTTGTGAATGACCAGTTTTTTCTCCTTTTATGATTAAGGGCATCATTACATTCTCTAAAGCTGTAAAATCTGAAAGTAGATTATTATCCTGAAAAATAATTGAAATATTTTTTCTTCTGACTAAATCTTTATAGTTATCAGTAAAATCTCTTGTATCTTTGTTATTTAATAATATCATACCCTTAGTTGGATCGTCTAACAAAGCAAGTAAATGCAAAAAGGAAGACTTTCCAGATCCTGAGGGGCCAACTAAAGCAATTAATTCTCCTCTTTTAACTTTTATATTAACATTTTTAAATAACTCTATTTTTCCTTTTTTAAGATAAAAATTTTTTTTAAGATTAATTGTTTCTAGTAAAATTTTATTCATATTTTAAGGCTCTGAACGTTTTCATCTTTGAAATACTGATAGCCGGCAAATAAGAAGCTGCGGCTGACACAAGTAAAGAAAATATAAAAATTAATAAAGTAGAATAAAAGTTAATTTCACTAGGTAATTGATCTAGAAAATATACATCTGAAGGAAAAATTTCAAAATTAAATAAAGTTGATAAAATACTCCTCAACTTTTCGATATTTAAAGCAATTACTACTCCTAATATAATGCCTGTGACCGTAGCAAAAAAACCAATTGTAAAACCAGTTAAAAAGAATGATTTTTTAATTGAACTATTACTGAGTCCTAATGTTTTTAATATAGCAATTTCTTTTGTTTTGTTTTTAATTAATATAGTAAGCCCTGAGATAATATTAAACGCAGCTACAATTAAAATTAAAGTAAGTATTATAAACATTACATTTCTTTCAATTTTAAGAGCACTAAAAAAAGATTTATTTAAATCAGACCATGAATACACAAAGAAATTTTTATTTAATTTTTGAATTGAAACCTTTATTAAATCTGCCTCCATGGGATCATCGAGGTAAATTTCAATATTTTGCTCGTGAGTTTCTTTGTCAAACATAGCAAGAGAGTCTTCAAGATTTAAAAAAATAAAATTTTGGTCAAACTCGTAAAAACCTGTGTCAAATATTCCAATAACTTTAAAAGTATCCTGTTTTGGTAAACTACCAAAAGGAGTGATCAAAAAAGCAGATGACATTAAATTTATATTATCGCCAACCTTTACATTTAAATTAAAAGCAAGTTCTGCGCCGATAAAAGCAGATTTCTCTTTAAAATCTTTTAAATCACCTTCGATTTTATTTTGTTTAAGAAAACTTAGCCCATTTTCATTTTTGATATCAATGCCTTTTATAATTATTCCTTTAGCATTTTCGTTACTAACTATAATACCTTCTCCAGAATATGATTTAGAAATATTTTTACTTTTAACTTTATTCTTTACTTCTTCTATATAATCGTTTTCCATTCTAAAGCCATTAGATTGGACAACAATATGTGGGTTTAATCCTAAAATTTTTTTAGTTAAGTCTGTTTTAAATCCATTCATTACTGACATCACGATTATTAAAATTGCTACTCCCAACATAATTCCTAAAAATGAAAATATAGAAATTACTTTTAAGAATCCTTCTTTTTTTTTTGGCCGCAAATTTCTAATGGAAATTATTCTTTCTGCTTTTGTAAACAATTTATCTATTTTTAAGTTGAGATTTGATGTCTTCCAAACTTACCATATCACTTTTTTCATTTACTTCTTTAAATTCGAACCTGTCGCTTTCAGATTTAGAACCTATTATTATTTGGTATGGTATCCCTATCAAATCATGTTTTTTAAATTTATTAGACATATTCTCATCTACATCGTCTAACAATACGTCAATATTTTGTTTTTTTAACTCTTTATAAATTTTTTCAGCTTTCTTTATATTTTCATCATTGTTTTTATTAAAACTTGGGATTATCACCACATCAAATGGTGAAATTGACTTAGGCCATTTCATTACATTTTTATTATAATTTGCTTCAATTGTAGCTCCAACAAGTCGCGATATACCAATTCCATAAGATCCCATTTTAACAGCTGTTTTTTTTCCTGTTTGAGCATCGATTAAACAATTAAGTGGTTTTGAATATTTGTCGCCAAAATAAAAAATGTGCCCTACCTCTATTCCTTTTGTTTTAATTTGATTTTCTTTTATTACTTTTTGATTAAATTCATTCTCTTTATATTTTTCATCGGTTACAGCATAAATCGAAGAAAAATCTTCTCTCATTTTTTTAAGCGAGCTATCTGAGAAATCGTATTTATTAAAATCTATTTCAAAAATTTTTTTATCAGCATATATTTGACTTTCTCCAGTATCCGCCAAAATTATAAATTCATGTGATAAATCTCCCCCAATAGGCCCAGTATCTGCAGCCATTGGTATGGCTTTTAAACCAAGTTTATTAAATGTTTTAATATATGAATAAAACATTTTGTTATATGATTTCCTTGCATCTTCATCATTTAAATCAAAAGAATATGCATCTTTCATATAAAACTCTCTACAACGCATTACACCAAACCTTGGTCTCAATTCATCTCGAAATTTCCATTGAATATGATAAAGAATCTGCGGTAACGATTTGTAGGACTTAACACTTGATCTAAATATATCAGTTATTAGTTCTTCGTTTGTTGGTCCATATAACATTTCACGGCCTTGACGGTCATTAATTCTCAACATCTCCTCTCCATAATCCTCGTATCTTCCGCTTTCTTTCCATATCTCTGAAGATTGAATAGTGGGCATTAACATTTCCTGAGCGCCAATAAAGTTTTGTTCTTCTCTTACAATTTGCTCAATTTTTTTCATCACTTTAAAACCTAAAGGCAACCAAGAGTAAATCCCAGTTGAAGATTGCTTAATCATACCTGTTCTTATCATTAACTGATGTGATTTTATTTTTGCTTCGGCAGGTAAATTTTTAGTAATTGGTATAAATAATTTAGATAAATACATTATTTCAAAAAATTCCTTAAATTAAAGAAATTATTATTTACTAAATAATATATCACAATAAATAGTATTGACGTAATTATAGTTGTTATTAAAAATTTTTTGGCTATATTTGGGTTTTTGGGAGCCCCAGGATCAGCTCCTTCGATATTATCTTTAAAAGTATCTTTATTAGATTGAATGCCTACAGGCAAAACTGAAAAAAAAATAACCCACCAAATCATTACGTAAACTATTATTGATCCAGTAATACCCATTAAATTCTTGCTATATTTATATTTGTAAAAGGTTTCTTTCCTGTCTTGTCTTTAACTATTCTTCTACAATTTTGTTTTATAGTTTCTATCAAATTTTTTTCTTGATTTTTACTATTGATAGAAAAAGTTTTACATATATTAAAAATTTCATCTTCCAAATCAAAAACAAAATTTTCTTCTTCGCTATTTTCCGGTATACCTTTAAATGAAATTATAGGTTTTTTTATTTTTCCATTATTTGAAACTATTAATGTTATTTCCAAATAACCATTTGCTGACAAATTTTTTCTATCTTTTATAGATTGAGAATCAGCCTCTACCCCTAGAGAACCATCCAAATATAATCTGCCGGAGGGAGCTTTATCTATAATTTCCGGTTTATTTCCTGGAAGTATTTTAATAATATCTCCATTTTCAATTAGTAAAGTTTTTGATACTTGCATTTCTTTTGCATATTCTACATGTTCTTTCATATGCCTATGCTCACCATGTACAGGAATAATACAACGAGGTTTTACCCATTTGTACATATCTCTAAGATCATCTCTGTTAGGATGTCCCGAAACGTGGACGAATGCGTTTTCTTCAGTGATAATTTCGATATCATTTTTTACAATCAAATTTTGTAATTGATATAATTTTTTTTCATTTCCAGGAATGATTTTCGAGGAAAAAATAACTGCATCACCACTCTCTATAAAAACTTCAGGATGAATACCATTAATTATTCTATTCATTGCTCCCATAGGTTCGCCTTGGCTTCCAGTAGCAAGATATAAGATTTTATTTTTAGATACGTTTTTAGCAAGTCTAGGGTCAATTGGTTCGATTAAATTACCTAGGTAACCACATTTTTTAGCAGCTTTATAAATCCTTTGCATAGATCTTCCTACTAAAGAGATGGACCTACCAGTTTTTTTAGCACAATAAAAAATAGTTTCCATTCTTGCTACATTTGATGCGAAAGATGTAACTAAAATTCTTTTAGTTTTGGTTTCCATGATTTTTAGTAAACTTTCTCTTACATCGGCTTCTGATCCGGCTCGACCAGGGCTAAAAACATTTGTAGAGTCACAAATCATTGCGGAAACACCTTTGTCACCTATTTTTTTTAATTTTTTTTCATCTATACTGCCACCGATCAACGGGTTAGGATCTATTTTCCAATCTCCCGTATGTAAAATTGTTCCCAACGGAGTAGTAATACTCAGCCCGTTAGGTTCTAAAATAGAATGTGTTAAAGTAACAAAATCTATTTCAAAGGAACTTAAATTTATTTTTGAATTCAAAGGCACAATGGTTAAATATTTCAATATATCGATTTTTTTTTCTTTAAATTTTTCTTGAATTAATACTGCGGTAAAAGGAGTTGCAAATATCTTGCATTTTAAACTTGGCCAAATATGTGATACTGCTCCAATATGATCTTCATGAGCATGTGTTAAAATGATGCCTAACAAATCATCTTTTTTATCAATTATAAAACCTGGGTCAGGAAAAATTAGATCAATTCCAGGTATTGAGTCATCTGCAAATGTCACGCCCATATCTACTATTATCCATTTTTTGTTTTCAGGAGTTCCATAAGCATAAAGATTCATGTTCATCCCGATTTCACCTGAACCTCCTAGTGGACAAAAAAGTAATTCTTCTTTTTTCATATTAATTCTTTATAGGCCTTGGCTACGCCTTTAATTGTAACATTATTATCAATTACGGTTTTACTTTTAATATATTTTTTAAATAATTTAGCATATCCTCCTGTTAAAATAATTTTAAAGTTCGTTTTTGATTTAAAAGAAATTTTTTTTATCACGTTATTGATTAAACCTTCATAACCCCATAGAAAACCAGCATTTAAAGCTTCCTGGGTATTTTTACCATAACTTTTTTGTGTACTCTTTAAATTTAACACAGGTAAAAGAGCTGTTGATTTATTAAGATTAAGAATTGATTGATTAATTCCAGGAGATATTACTCCTCCTTCGTAGACTCCTTGTTTTATTACATCAAAAGTTGTAGCAGTTCCAAAGTCAATTACCAAGCAGTTGTTATGATTTAATGACCCTAGCGCATTAGAAATTCTATCTGATCCTAATTGTTTGTAATTCTTAACATTTATTTTTAAAATTTTTTTTATTCTTAAATCTTTTAATTCTAATACCTTAAATTTTTTATTACTTAGTCCTTGTTTGATTGTTTTAAATGCTTTTGGCACTACACTTGAAAATAAAACATATTTATTCAACTTTTTTGTATTTATTCGATCTGAAATAATTTTATTAAATGATCTTTGAAATATTTTTTTTGTTTCTATATTATATAATTTTTTAATCTTAAAATTATCATCTAAAATCGATAACTTTACTAATGTATTTCCAATATCTCCAATCAAATAGTTCATTTAAATATATTCTTAAGTTTTAGAAAATCACTTTTTTTTACTTGCTTTAAAAATTTCTCATAGGTTTGTTTAACATCATCTAGTATCATATTATTATCTACTTTTTTTTTTGAAAATTTAGAAAGATATGTAGTTTTAAACTCATTTATATTTGGTGAAGCTAAGGTATTTATGCCAATACCAACTATCAAAAAAATTTTTTCTTTATGATTAATGGTTTCTTGTAATATGCCACAAACTTTTTGTTGATCTATCAGAAGATCGTTAGGCCATTTTATATTAATCTTCTTTTTTATATACCTTGATAAAATTTTTCTTATTAAATATGCATTAAGAATTGAATATTCTTTAAAATCTATTTTTTTTTGGTTTATTTCAAAAAAAATAGATAAAAATAAATTACCTTTTATTGATAACCATCGTTTTCCCATAGTTCCTCTTCCTCTGGACTGTTTGTCTGATGATATAAGAGTTGGTTGAGTCAAATTTTTTTTTATTAATTTGTGTGCCTCATCATTGGTGCTTTTTACAGATCTAAACTTAATTGATTTTATTTTCATCAGCTAATAAATAAGGTTTTAACAATATTATTTAAGAGAGATGGATACAAGAAAAACGTGATAAGAATACTGCAACTTATAAAAATTGTAACTTGTGCAATTTTATTTTTAACTGCATCAAATACTACCAAACTATCATCAAAGTAGATTGCTTTAATGATTCTCAAATAGTAAAATGCAGAAATAACAGTGGTTAACAATCCTATTATCGCTAGAGCATACATTTTATGTTCAAGCACAGCAGTGAAAACATAAAATTTTGCAAAAAAACCACCTAAAGGTGGAATTCCTGCTAATGAAAATAATATTATTAAAAATGAAATTGACAACACTGGGTTTTTTTTTGAAATACCAGATAAGTCTGAAATATTTTCTTTATACTCTCCATTTGATTTTAATAAATATAAACAAGAGAAAGCTCCGATGTTCATAATTACATAGATGGTTATATAAATTATAGAGCTTTCATAACCTGAAATTGCTCCCGTTGCTACTCCTGCTAAAGCATAACCAATATGTCCGATTGAACTATATGCTAAAAGTCTTTTGATATTATTTTGAACAATCGCAGCTACTGCTCCAAGTATCATCGAGGCTACTGAGATAAAAATAATTATTATTTGCCATTCCATTAAAATATTTGCAAATGGCACAAACATAAACTTAATCAACAGTGCAAAACCTGCTACTTTTGGAACTACAGCAAAAAAACTAGTTATCGAAGTAGGGGCACCTTCATAAACATCTGGTGTCCACATATGGAAAGGCACAGCAGAAATTTTGAAGGCTAAACCAACTAAAATAAATACCATGGCAAATATTGCTCCAATATTTTCTTTTATTAACTGATCAGATATTAAATCAAAATTAGTCGATCCAGAGAAACCATAAAGTAAGGAACATCCATATAATAATAATCCAGAAGATAATGCGCTTAACACAAAGTATTTTATTCCGGACTCCGATGACCTTAAATTATCTCTATCGATAGAGGCAAGGATATAAAGTGCTAATGATTGTAATTCTAGGCCTAAATAAAATAAGATTAAATCATTTGAACTTACCATAAAAAACATTCCTAAAATTGAAATAAGAATAATTATTGGATATTCAAATTTGTCTATCTTATTATCAGAGATAAATATTTTTGAAGAGTTCAATACAAATAAACTTGAAATAAGAATTAAAATTTTAAAATAATTTGAAAACCCATCTCTTATAAAACTTTCAAGAAATATTTTCTCTATAGAGTTGGGGGAATTTAAAATTATAATTATTGTAATTATAATTATAAGTGAAGTTAAATTAAAAATTAAATTAAAACTATTTTTAATAAATACGCCTAACATCAAAATACTAAAAATTGACAGTGTTAAAAATATTTCTGGTAATAGAATATTTAAATTATTAATCATTTTTTCCTAAATCAATTTGAATTAAAGACTGTTCGTAATTATTAATTAAGTTATCTACAGACACACTCAATGTTTCAATCAAAGGTGAAGGAAAAAATCCAAAAAAAATTACAAGAAATGCTAAAGAACCAAGCATAGTCATTTCTAATTTATTTGTATCTTTCAAATTTTTTATATTGTCATTGCTTATTTTTCCAAATATTACTCTTTTTGTTAGCCAAAGCATGTATGCAGCACCTAAGATAACTCCAATTGTTGCTAACATTGCTACAACATAATTTTTTTGAAAACTTCCTGTTAAAACTAAAAATTCTCCTAAAAAACCGGTAGTTCCAGGCAATCCTAGTGCAGCTAAGGCAAAAATTATAAATAAAAAGGAGTACTTAGGTATATAATTAACTAATCCTCCGTAACTGCTAATTAACCTAGAGTGTAACCTGTCATAAACCACGCCGACACAAAGAAAAAGCGCAGCTAAAATCAATCCATGACTTATCATTTGAAATATACTTCCCTCAATTCCTTGCTTAGTAAAAGTAAAAATGCCTAATGTAACGTAACCCATGTGAGCAACAGATGAGTATGCTATTAGTTTTTTCATATCTTCTTGCATTAACGCTACTAATGAAGTGTAAATAATTGCAATTATACTTAGCGAATAAATAAGTGGTGTAAAAAATTCTGAAGCAAAAGGAAACATTGGAATTGAAAATCTTAAAAAACCGTAACCAGCCATTTTTAAAAGTATTGCAGCTAAAATAACTGAACCAGCTGTGGGTGCTTCAACATGGGCATCAGGTAACCAAGTATGTACTGGCCACATAGGAGTTTTAACTGCAAACGAGCTAAAAAAAGCTAACCATAATAGATTTTGATATTCCTTTGGTATTTTTATTTCATATATTTGAGTAATATCAGTAGTACCGGTCAACCAATAGATAACAATGATCGCTACAAGCATTAAGACTGACCCTAACAAAGTAAAGAGAAAAAATTTGAAGGCCGAATAAACTCTTTTAGGTCCTCCCCAAACACCTATAATTAGAAACATTGGAATAAGTCCTGCTTCGAAAAATAAATAGAAAATTACTAAATCTAAAGAACAAAAAACTCCTAGCATAAAAGTTTCTAATATTAAAATTGCTATTAGAAATTCTCTTACTCTATTTTTAACACTGTTGATGCAAGAGAATATACATATTGGAGTTATAAAGGCTGTCAATACGATAAAAAGAATTGATATACCGTCCACTCCCAATTTAAATTTTATAAAATCATTAATCCACGACTTTTCTTCAATAAATTGAAAATCTGAGGAATTTAAATCTAAAGAATGCCAAAGAAATAAGGAAAGAACAAATGTAGCAATACTAGAAAATAGAGAGATATAAATAGCTCCATTATTGTTTTTTTGATCTTTAGATAAAAAAATAAATAAGGAACTAATTAATGGTAAAAAGATCAAAGTAGATAATATTGGAAAATTCATTTTAATTTAAAATTAAATAAGTTAGTAATATTGACAAGCCTATCAACATAACAAAGGCATAATCATATATAAAACCAGTTTGAAATTTTCCAGCTTTGTTTGCTATTAGTTTCACTAATTTTGAAATCCCATCCGGACCAAATCTGTCTATAGTACCCAGATCACCTTTTTTCCAAAAAAAAGAACCAATTTTTTTTGCGGAACTTACAAAAATAATATCATATAGTTCATCAATATACCATTTGTTAACTAAAAAATTATAAAGTGGTAAGTTTGTATTTTTAAAACTTTCTAAAATTTTTGTGTTGGAGATAAAATAATAAAATGACAAGGGTATAGCTAAAGTCACTAATAAAGGTGTAATCATCAAAAACCATAGAGGAATTTGTTCATGTTTTATTTCTTCCAAAAAGAAAATAGAAGATTGCCAAAATTCATTACTGTGATGACCTATTAAAGTTTCATTAAAGATATACCCAGCAGACACTGCGCCAATCGCAAGTAAAAATAGTGGTATTATCATTACAAGTGGTGACTCATGAGTTTCATTGATTGGAATTTGTTTGTTGTTGTATGATCCATGAAAAGTTTTAAAAAATAATCTCCATGAATATATTGAAGTTAAGAATGCAGTTAAAATTCCTACAACAACAGCATAATTTCCTAATGGTGACTTGCTCAAATACGCAAATTCTATGATTGCATCTTTAGAATAAAATCCAGATAAAAAAGGGAAACCCGTTAATGCTAAAGTTCCAATTAACATGAAAATATATGTATAAGGAAGTTTTTTTCTAATTCCTCCCATATTTCTTATGTCCTGTTCATCTTTAAACGCGTGTATTACTGATCCAGATCCTAAAAATAGCAATGCTTTAAAAAAAGCATGAGTAAAAAGATGGAAAATTGCTACATGATAAGCTCCTACTCCAGCTGCAAAAAACATGTAGCCCAACTGACTACATGTTGAATAGGCTATAATCCTTTTTATATCATTTTGCACAAGAGCTACTGATGCAGCAAATATTGCAGTCATCATCCCAACTAATGTCACTAAATTTAAAGCTGTCTGAGAGTACTCAAACAGTGGTGAACATTTGACTACAAGAAAAACTCCCGCTGTTACCATAGTGGCTGCGTGTATTAAAGCTGAAACTGGTGTAGGTCCCTCCATTGCATCAGGTAACCAAGTATGAAGAAGAAATTGGGCTGACTTACCCATGGCTCCAATAAATAAAAACACACAAATTAAAGTTATTAAGCTAACTTCCATACCAAAAAATAAAAATTTTTTTTCTAAAAATTGAGGCGTTAATTCAAATACTTCATTAAAATTTATTGTACCAAAATAATAAAAAATTAAAAATATTCCAATAGCTAGACCAAAATCACCAACCCTATTTACAATAAAAGCTTTTATAGCTGCATTATTTGCTGAGTCTTTTTTATACCAAAATCCAATTAACAAGTATGAACACAAGCCGACTCCTTCCCAGCCAAAAAATAATTGTAAAAAGTTGTCTGAAACTACAAGAGCTAACATAGAAAAAGTGAAAAGAGACAAGTAAGACATGAATCTTGGTTTATGCGGGTCGTGACTCATATAGCCTATTGAATAAATATGAACTAGTGCAGAAACAAAAGTTACAACGACAAGCATCACTGAACTTAGAGGATCTATGTTAATTGACCAATTTGCAACAAAGTTGCCTGAACTTAACCATTCAAAAATTTTATAATTTCCGTATATATTATCTTTTATTCCTTCCCAAAAAATAAAGAAGGATAGAATTGCGGACAAACTAACAAATAAGCTCGTAGTAATTTCTGAAAAATATTTTGTTAGTGATTTTCCTAAATACCCAATTATAGAACCTACTAATGGAAGAAAAACAATTGCGTATTCCATTTATCCTTTCATCCCATGAATATCTTCAACTCTAATAGATCCTTTATTTCTATAATAGATAACAATTATTGCTAAGCCGATTGCGGCTTCAGCAGCAGCTACTGTTAAAGTAAGCATAGTAAATATTTGACCTACTATGTTTCCTGAAAAAATTGAAAAAGAAATTAAATTTATATTAACAGCAAGAAGAATAAGTTCTATGGACATTAAAATTACAATTACATTTTTCCTGTTTAAAAAGATTCCCATAACTCCTAAGAAAAAAATAATTGCACCTAAGGATAAGTAATGGCCTAAACCAATTTCAATCATCTATTTTTACCCCTTTGTTTGAGTCAACTTCTTTAAGTTCAATAGAAGACTCAGGATCTCTAGAAATTTGTTTAAAGTAACTTTGTTTTTTTACGCCTGGTCTCTCTCGAAATGTAAGCAATATAGCTCCAATCATTGATAATAAAAGTATGACTCCTGCTAATTGAAAATATAAAATATATTCCGTATACATTACGAGACCGAGTTGATGAGTATTAGTTATATTAGATAAATTTAGAGTGCTGCTCGACATTAAATCATCTTTATATTTCCAACCTCCAACTACGACTAATAACTCAAAGAATATTAAAACACTTACAATTAAACCCGTGGGTAAATGAGTAGATTTTTTTCCTATAAACCATGATTGTTTTTGCTCAGCAACATTTAACATCATTACAACAAATAAAAATAAAACTGCCACTGCGCCTACATATACGATTAAAATAATCATTCCTAAAAATTCAGCTCCTACCATTATAAATAAACAACCAACTGAAATAAAATCTAGTATTAAAAAAAAAACAGAATTAACAGTACTTCTAGAGGTAATCACCATTAGAGAAGAGAAAATTGCTATAATTGAAAAAAAATAAAAAAAAATAGAGTGGGCTATCATTTACCTATAAGGTTTATCTAATTTTATATTTTTAGATAAAACAGACTCCCACCTGTCACCATTATCAAGAAGTTTTTGTTTATTGTAATAAAGTTCCTCTCTAGTTTCAGTCGCAAATTCAAAATTTGGTCCCTGAACAATGGCATCTACAGGGCAAGATTCTTGACATAATCCGCAATAGATACATTTTAACATATCAATATCATATCTAGTAGTTTTTCTACTTCCGTCAGATCTCTCGGTAGACTCAATTGTTATAGCTTGAGCTGGGCACACTGCCTCGCATAACTTGCAAGCTATACACCTTTCTTCACCATTTGGATACCTCCTTAAAGCATGCTCACCTCTCATCCGAGGACTTATTGATCCTTTTTCAAAAGGATAATTAATTGTTTTTGATTTTTTGAACATTTCCTTAACTGCCATTAGCAAACCTTTAATAAATTCTATAAGAAAAATCGTTTTAATTATCCTTCCAAAATTCATTAGAAATTTCCTTTCGGTAATTTATCAAAGTAAAAAAGAAAGCTCGCTGTCAAAACTAAATATATTAGAGAAAAAGGCAAGAATATTTTCCAACCTAATCTCATTAGTTGATCGTATCTATATCTTGGCACTATAGCTTTTATTAATGCAAATAAAAAAAATAAAAATAGAATTTTTAATATCATCCATATTGGAGCGGGTACAATATTTATTGGATAAATATCAACTACTGGTAGCCAGCCCCCTAAAAATAAAACAGCTCCCATAGCACACATTAATAAAATATTTGCGTATTCTCCTAACCAAAACATTGCATACATCATTCCTGAATATTCTGTCTGGTATCCTGCCACTAATTCAGCTTCCGCCTCAGGAAGATCAAATGGTGGTCGATTAGTTTCTGCTAAAGCAGAGATAAAAAAAATAATGAACATTGGAAATAAAGGAATAACGTACCACAATTCTTTTTGAGCTAAGACAATATCTTTTAGATTCAAAGACCCAACACATAAAAGTACATTTATTATTATTATACCAATCGAAACTTCATATGAAACCATTTGTGCAGCAGATCTAATTGCGCCTAAAAATGGATACTTAGAATTGGAAGCCCAACCTCCCATAATTATTCCATAAACACCAAGTGAGGATACCGCAAATAAGTATAATATTCCTACATTTATATCAGCAAGCACAATCTTTTCACTCATTGGTATTACTGCCCAAGCTATAAGGGCCAAAGTCATAGTTATTATTGGTGCTAATATGAATACAGTTTTATTAGCACTAGCGGGAATAATTATTTCTTTAAAAATATATTTTAGTGCATCAGCTAAAGTTTGAAAAAGACCAAAAGGACCTACGACATTTGGGCCTTTTCTTTTTTGAACTAAACCCCAAACTCTTCTATCTAACCAAACAATCATAGCTACAGATACTAATATTGGTACAAGTAAAAATAAGATTTTGTAAATTTCTTGACCGAGAACTTGAAAGTATTCCATCATAAATTTCAGCCTGTTTTTTTAACTTTTTTATTAATTTGACGACATTCGCTCATTGTCTTAGATGCTCTAGATATAGAATTTGAATAATAATAATCTAAACGGTTGATTGTTATTTCTTCATCAATAAATTTTGAGCTCGTTTCTATCTGTTTAATTGATTGTCTTTCTGGAAGATCGTTTATACTAGTAAAATTTAAGACTTTACCAAATACCTCTTGTCTTAGAGACTCAAATTTAAAAGTATTATTTTTTTCATCAAGCTTCTTTAAAATCAAATTAAATATTCTCCAATCTTCTTTTGACTCACCTATTGGGTAAGAAGCTTTTCTACACTCTTGAACTCTCCCTTCCAAATTTTCATATAAAGCATTTTGCTCTGTATATGCTGCATTAGGCAAGACTATATCTGCAATTTCAGCTCCTCTATCTCCGTGACTTCCTTGGTAAACAATAAATTCTTTATTTTTTTTAATTTCTAAATTGTCAGAGCCTAGAAGATATAAAAACTTAAATTTACCATCATCTAATTTATCAAAAAAAGAATAATCATTTTCATTAGGTAAAATCTTAAGATCAATAAGCCCTACTGTCGAGGCATTTTGAATTAAAATATTTAACGCGTTCCAGTCCTTGGAAATAAAACTATTATCATTTAAAAATTTTTTTATTGACTCGAAGATAGATTTTCCACTTTTCAAACCCAAAGCTGACTCTCCAATGATAATTAAAGGTTTTTTTGATGATACGAATTTTTTTGAAAAGTCACTTTCTTTATTTATTAATTTTGAAATATCTTTTGTGCTATTTCCAATTATCCTATAATTATATGTAAGATCTCCAGGATTACCAATGGAGTAAACCGGAGTATCATTTTTTACAAATGCTTTTCTTATCCTAGCATTTATCATTGTTGCCTCATGTCTTGGATTTGCTCCAATCAACAATATTAGGTCTGACTCTTCAATACCTTGAATAGATGAATTAAAGATGTAGTTCATTTTTTCTTTTGTATTTATATAAAATTTCTTTTCTCTAAATTCTAAATTTTGACTATTGAGCTTTTCAAATAATTTTTTAAAAGCTAATGCGTTTTCTAGACCAATCATATCACCTACATGACCTGCAATCTCATTTGGGTTGATTTCTTTTATTTTGTTAATCATCAAATCCAAAGCTTCGTCCCAATTAGATTTTTGGAGTTTGTTATTTCTTTTTATATAAGGAACATCTAATCTTTGTTTCAAAAGGCCGTCACAAGAATATCTTGATTTATCAGATATCCATTCTTCATTAATTTCATTGTTAAGTCTTGGTAATACTCTTTTTACTTCCCAGTTAAAGGTGTCAACTCTTATATTTGATCCTACTGCATCCATAACATCTATGCTTTCTGTTTTTTTTAATTCCCAAGGTCTAGCCTCAAAGGCATATGGTTTAGAAGTTAAAGCACCTACAGGACACAAGTCTATGACATTCGCAGAAAGTTCAGACTCCATTGATTTTTCTAGATAAGTTGTGATTTCCATATTTTCACCTCTTCCAATAGCACCTATTTCTGGAACACCCGCAACTTCAGTCGCAAACCTTACGCATCTAGTACAATGAATACACCTAGTCATTTGAGTTTTTATTAATGGACCCATATATTTTTCTTTGACAAATCTTTTGTTTTCTACAAACCTTGATTTATCAACTCCATAGTACAAAGATTGATCTTGTAAATCACATTCTCCCCCTTGATCACAAACAGGACAATCTAAAGGATGGTTTGCTAACAAAAATTCCATTACTCCTTTTCTAGCCTTTTCTACAAAAGCGGTATTAGTTTTAATATTCATTCCTTCAGCTGCTGGCATTGCACACGAGGCTATAGGTTTTCCGGATTTTTCCATTTCAACCAAACACATTCTACAATTTCCTGCTATAGATAATTTTTCGTGATAACAAAATCTTGGTATTTCTACATCGGCCAATTCACATGCTTGTAAGACTGTCATGCCTTTTTCAAACTCAATTTCTTTGTCGTTTATGATAATTTTAGGCATTTTTATTTTCTAACAAATGTTGATCTACTAAATAAGGGTTATTAATTTTTTTCTTCACTAATGGTTCGCCTCTACATCTGCTGTCTATCTCTTTTCTAAAATGTCTAAGTAATCCCTGTACTGGCCAAGCAGATCCTTCGCCAAATGCACAAATAGTATGGCCCTCTATTTGTTTGGTAACATCCTCTAATAAATCTACATCACTGTAAGTTGCTTTTCTTTTGGCTACTCTATCTAAAATTCTCCACATCCATCCTGATCCTTCTCTACAAGGTGTGCATTGACCACAACTTTCATGCTTGTAAAACCTTGCTATTCTAGCCATGCAAGCAATAATATCTTGTTGTTTGTTTATAACTACAACCCCTGCAGTTCCTAAACCACTTTTGTTTGCAATCAAAGAGTCAAAGTCCATTGTAATTGTATCGCATATTTTTTTTGATAACAGAGGCATTGAGGATCCTCCAGGAATTACAGCCTGAAGATTGTTCCAGCCACCAATTACTCCCCCCGCATGTTTTTCTATTAAATCTTTTAAAGGTATTCCCATCTCTTCTTCTACATTACAAGGAGTGTTTACATTGCCAGATATACAAAATATTTTAGTTCCAGTATTTTTTGGTTTTCCTAAAGAAGCAAACCATTTACCACCTCTTCTTAAAATTGATGGTACAACTGCAATAGTTTCAACATTGTTAACAATAGTTGGACAACCATATAAGCCAACTAAAGCAGGAAAAGGAGGTTTTAACCTTGGTTGACCTTTATTGCCCTCCATACTTTCTAATAAAGCTGTTTCTTCTCCACAAATATATGCGCCGGCTCCATAATGAATATGAATATCGAAATTCCATTCAGATCCACAAGCATTTTTTCCTAAAAATTTTTTTTCATAAGCTTGATTAATTGCCTCTTGTAATCTTTTTCCCTCGTTAAGATATTCTCCTCTAATATAAATATAACAAACATGGGCATTTACTGCGTACCCGGCAATTAAACATCCTTCAATAAGTTTTTGAGGTTCAAATCTTAAAATATCTCTATCTTTACAAGTTCCTGGTTCAGACTCATCAGCATTAATAACTAGATAATGGGGTCTAGAACCAACTTCTTTTGGAGCGAATGACCACTTCAATCCTGTAGGAAAACCTGCCCCTCCTCTTCCTCTTAACTCTGAAGCTTTAATTTCCTCTATTATCCATTCCCTGCCTTTTGAGATAATTTCTTTTGTATTTTTCCAGTCCTGTCGCTCAATAGCGTCATTAATTTTCCAACCGTAATTGTTATAAAGATTTTTAAATATTTTATTATCTTCTTTAAGCATGATGCTCTCCATTGTTATTCTTTATTTTTTCGGGAGAGGTATTTTTACGTCCTCTATAGGATCCAGGTTTCAAAGGTTTATCTTTAATAAGTGAATTCAAAATCTCAATTGTGCTCTTCTCATCTAAATCTTCATAATAGTCGTCGTTTATTTGCATCATCGGTGCATTAACGCATGCTCCGAGACATTCAACCTCCATCCACGAACAGTCACCTTTTTTTGATATTTCATTTTCGTTAGGGGATATTTTTTCTTTACATAACTTAACAAGCTTATCAGCTCCACGAATTAAGCAAGGTGTTGTTGTACATACTTGAATGAAATGTTTTCCGACAGGAGCAAGATTATACATAGTATAAAAAGTTGCTACTTCATAAACTGAAATATAGGGCATAGATAAAATTTTTCCTATGTGTTTCATTGCTGATAAAGGTATCCAATTATTATTTTGTCTTTGGGCTAAATATAATAAAGGCATAACGGCGCTTTTTTTATTTTTTTCTGGGTATCTTTTTAAAATAATATCAACCTGCTCGAGACTCTTTGTGTTGAACTTAAAATCTTTAGGTTGATCATCATGTACTTTTTTCAAACTCATCTATCTACCTCACCAAAAACTATATCTAGAGAACCTAGTACTGCTGGTACGTCAGCTAACATATGTCCACGAATTAAATAGTCCATTGCTTGCAAATGTGAAAAACCTGGAGCTCTTATTTTGCATCTATATGGTTTACTGCTGCCATCAGAAATTAGATAAACGCCAAACTCTCCTTTAGGTGCCTCTACTGCTGTATATACGTTGCCTTTTGGAACTCTATACCCCTCAGTAAATAATTTAAAATGATGTATTAAGGCTTCCATAGATTGTTTTAAATCCTCTCTCTTTGGAGGAGATATTTTACCATCTATAGACTTAACAGGTCCTTTCGGAAGTTTTTCGATACATTGCAAAATAATTTTAACGCTTTCACGCATTTCCTGTATTCTGCATAAGTAACGATCATAACAATCACCGTTTTTTCCTATTGGTATTTTAAAGTCTAATTCTTTATAGATTTCATAAGGTTGTGATTTTCTTAAATCCCAAGGAATTCCTGAACCCCTTAGCATTACACCTGAAAAGCTATGATCTAAAGCTTCCTGTTTGGAGACAATTCCTATTTCGACATTTCTTTGCTTAAAAATTCTGTTATCTGTTAACAGTCCTTCTAAGTCATCAATAATTTTTGGAAAGTTTCTACAAAATTTTTCAATGTCTTGAACTAATTTTAAAGGGATGTCTTGATTAACACCCCCTGTTCTAAAATAATTGGCATGTAGTCTTGATCCAGAGGCTCTCTCATAAAATGTCATTAGTGTTTCTCTTTCTTCAAAACCCCAAAGAGATGGTGTTAAAGCCCCAACATCGAGTGCTTGTGTAGTCACATTTAGTATATGACTTAAAATTCTTCCAATTTCGCAAAAAATTACTCTGATATATTTCGCCCGGATTGGAATATCTATTTTTAAAAGTTTTTCAGCCGCTAAAGCGAAAGCATGTTCTTGATTCATTGGAGCAACATAATCAAGCCTATCAAAATAAGGTAAGGCTTGTGTGTAAGTTTTTTGTTCAATTAATTTTTCTGTACCTCTATGTAATAACCCAATATGAGGATCAGCTTTTTCAACTACTTCTCCATCTAGTTCTAATATAAGTCTTAAAACACCATGAGCGGCTGGATGTTGAGGTCCGAAATTTAAACTCATTGATTTAGTTTTTTTTGTCATATTTTTCAGATTTATTTACTTCTTTGATATAATTTGTTCCCTCCCAAGGACTTTCAAAATCAAAATTTCTGTAGTTTTGCTCTAGCTTAACAGGTTCATAAATAACCTTTTTTTCTTTTTCGCTATATCTAACCTCATTAAACCCGGTTAAAGGAAAATCTTTTCTAAGAGGATGACCTTTGAAACCATAATCAGTTAGTATTCTTCTTAAATCAGGGTGGTTTTTGAATTTTATACCATACATGTCAAACACCTCTCTCTCCATCCAATTGGCTGATGGAAAGATTTTTGTAATTGAAGATATTAATTGTTCTATTTGAAATTTAATTAATATTTTTAAACGAATATTATGTTCATGTGATAAAAAAAGATAAACTAAATGGAAACGTTTTTCATCTTCTGGATAATCCACTCCTGCAATGTCGATTAATTGTCTAAATTTACAATTTTCATCTGATTTTAAAAATTGGATAACCTCAACAAGGTCTTTTTCATCTATTTCTATCATTAGCTCATCAAATTCTATTGATGATTTTTGAATTTTAGTTGTTAGTTCAGAATTAATTTTTGTTTCAATCTTTTTTAAAATTTCCATAATATTATCTTTGTAATGTTCCTTCTCTTCTTATTTTTTTTTGAAGTTGTAAAATTCCATATAAAAGCGCTTCAGCCGAAGGAGGACATCCAGGAATGTAAATATCTACTGGCACAATTTTATCGCAACCTCTTACGACTGAATAAGAATAGTGATAGTACCCTCCTCCATTTGCACAACTTCCCATTGATACTACGTATCTTGGTTCAGGCATTTGGTCATAAACTTTTCTTAAAGCTGGAGCCATTTTATTTGTTAACGTTCCCGCTACGATCATTACGTCAGATTGTCTTGGTGATGCCCTTGGTGCTGCACCAAATCTTTCAAGATCATATCTTGGCATTGAAGTTTGCATCATTTCAACTGCACAACAAGCTAAACCAAAAGTCATCCAGTGTAATGAGCCTGTTCTAGCCCAATTAATCAAATTTTCCGAAGTCGTTGTAATAAAACCTTTTTCCGCAAAATTTTTAGCTAAATCTTTAAATTCCTCGGGTATTTCTTTTTTATTATTAAAAGAAGTTAAGTCTGATTTTACTCCCATTCTAAAGCTCCTTTTTTCCACTCATATATAAATCCTATTGTTAATACTGCTAAAAAAATCATCATTGACCAAAAACCAAGTGTGCCAATGCCTCCTAGAGAAATTGCCCAAGGAAAAAGGAAAGCTATTTCTAAATCAAATATAATAAATAATATGGCTACAAGATAAAATCTAACATCAAATTCCATTCGAGAATCGTCAAAAGCATCAAAACCACATTCGTATGCAGATAATTTTTCAGGGTCAGGATTTGATGGGGAAGATAAAAAGTTGATTACTATAAAACCTATGCTTAAAAATAAAGCTACAAATAAAAATAATATTATTGATAAGTAGTCTGCTAAAAAGTTATAAATCATTTTTTTTAATACCTACCTTGATACTTAAAGCTCAAGGATTCTTATATTAATTAACTTAACTTATAGCATTTAAAATCAGAGTGTACAGGACAAGATCGTAGCAGTTTTTAATCAAGAATAGAGCTATAATTTTTGTAGATGACAATCATTATCAATT
>MDSV01179877.1_pt1 | contig 33519 bp, 30 predicted proteins | sample 810851 | NCBI WGS metagenome assembly MDSV01 (sample SAMN05326640, study PRJNA326480) | marine metagenome | isolation source: seawater | place: Atlantic Ocean: North East | collected 2012 | reverse complement strand
TCTAGAGTTTTTTTATTCTTGCCAAGAGGCACCTGTAAAAAAAGCTTACCTTCAGGTCTAAGAATTCTCATTAACTCAGTTAAAGCCAACTCGTCTTTATCAATATGCTCTAAAACATGTGATAATATTACATAATCTACAGAGTTACTTGGCAAATCTATTTGCATTAAATCAAGCCTCAAATCTGAATCGTTGCTGTCAAAATCACTTGACCTATATAAAACTTGAGGAAATTTTTTTTTCAAGAAAATTTGAAGCCCTAATTCTGGTGCAAAGTGTAAAAGTTGTTTTTGGTGATTTGACTGATCACATTCCAAATTTTTTTCCAAAATCATTCCCATCATTCTATGTCTTCCAAAAGAATTGCAAACAGGGCATATAAGATTTAGGTTCGCTTGGGGCCCATAATGTTTCCAAGAACTTAATCTAGAGTTGCAAATATTACAGTAAAAATTGTTACCACCATATTTTATTTTATTATAGTTCTGTCGAATTAACCGATAAAAAAACAATAAATATTTTGGTGTAATTTTTTTTAATTTGTTTCTATTTATTATCATGTCATACTTTCAAATAGTGATTCCCACAAAATATATGAATTTTTTGGTGAATATTTTAGGCTTATTTTTTTGGCTTCCAATGACATTTTTTTTCTTAAGTTAACATTATTTACTAAAATTTTAAGAGCACTTGAAAAATCTTCTGAATTAGAATCAACCAGCAAACCATTAACGTTATCTTCAATTAATGAATTAACCCCCAAAGTATTTCGTAGACCAATACAAGGAATGCCCCATGAGAGTGCCTCAGCAAGCGCATTCGGAAACCCCTCAAAATAAGATGGAAAAGCAAAAATATCTGCTTTTTGATACCATGAACTTACATCTTTAACGTTTCCGCAAAATATAATGCGATCTTGTAATCCCAAATTATTTACTTTGGAATATAATCGATCATAATGTTCTCCATCTCCTACAAAAATCAATCTCCACTCTTTTGTGTCAATGCTTAATTGATGGAAAGCATCAATAAGCAAATCTTGATTTTTTTGAAAACAAAGCCTTGCTACACAAAGTATAATTTTTTCAGGTTTTTTTACTTCATCATGTTCTTTAAATACAGCAGGATAAACTGGGTTATGTATTGATGTAATTTTATGTCTAAATATATAAGGATATTGATCTATATATTGAGGAAACTGTACAGTAATTTTACTAGCAAAAAGCCAAGTTAAAAGATTAACAATTTTAAATTTAAAACCGCTGCCAACATGTTTCCATAAATCCGGAGAAACCCTTTCTGCTGCAAGTATCTTAAAAGACTGTCCAAATGTGGCAAAGATAGAAAATAAAGATGCACCAGATTGAAAACCAAGAATAATGTCTGGATTAAAATCATGTGCAAAAGTTCGAGCCTTTTTTAACCTAGCAATACTTACTTGAATTGAAGAAGGTACATCTGGATTGCCGATATTTAGCTTTAACCATTTTACCCTATTATCAATTGGATAATGAGAGTTTGCAGAAATTTTATCCCAAGTAATCAAACCCACTTTATGGCCATTTTTTATCATTTTATTCATTAGATCTATTGAAATTCTCTCAAGTCCTCCTGCCATATTTTCAAATTTTCTTGCCACAAAAATTAATTTTAGTTTTTGTTTTATTTTAACCATTACGATTCATTTTCTTTTCATGTATAAATCTTCTGGTTGCAGAAACAGCAAAATGGCGGACTGTTCTGATTGGGTGTGATAAAGTCAATCTTATAAGTATAAGAAATGCTTTAATATCTTGATTAGCAAAATGTCGATAACGCATTTCTGTCCATAAACGAATATAATAATAACTATCTTTTGAAAGAATATAATTTCTATTTTTTTCTATCAATCGAATGGTACTTTCAAATTCAATTTTTGCACTCTTTTTGTTAGGATCGTTAGTTGAATACTGTGTAAGAACTGGATCAGATATGCCCGTAAAGAATCCTCCACTGAGACCAAAACGAATAGCAAAATCAATGTCTTCTTGTCTTTTTAATTTAATATCAAATTTTCCTATTTTCTCAAATACAGTTTTGCGTAGCATCAAAGCACATGTAGGCGCACCTGACCCATAGAAAATATCAGGAAGACGTTTAGCAAATAATAAATAATCAGCCATTTCAAGTCCTGAAGGCAAAGGATGCTTGCTACCCACTGCTTGAAATGATTTTACGTATCCATTAGGATAGAGCTTTCCCCCTGAAGCATAACAACAAATAGATTGGGTATTTTTCTCACGCTCATGACTGATTATTTTATTATATTGTAAACTTAAACGATCATATCGACTAACGTCATCATCATCGAAAAATACAATAAACTCACCTTTAGCAGCATCAACTAAAATATTTCTTGAATAAGCACATCCATAGTTATTGTAATTCTCGATTAATCGAATAAAGGGGTATTCAGTTAATTTTTTTTTAATAATTTTTAATGAGTCATCTGTAGATCCATCATCAACTATTAATATTTCAAAATTTTTCCAATCCTGAGATAGAGCACTATCGATGGCTCTTTCAATTGTGTCTTCGGCATTAAAGCAAGTTATACAAATTGAAATAAGGGGCATATTTATATCTTATATTTCATAACTAAATCTATTTTATCTTTTCTTATTTTTTATGAAAATCTTTGAAGGCCTTATGTATAGAGATATTTTGTAAGGCCAAAATCAAGCGCTGACTTGTCAAAAAAGGATGATTGAGTATTAGAAATATCAATTTTTTAAAAAACATTTTCCACTTTTCATTAAACCAAGCATTTCTTAAATTATAAAATTCTACAACAAATTCATAACTTGAATACCTTTCGATAATATTTCGATGTTTACTAATTAAATTTTGATAAACTTTTAATTCTTCGTTCAAATTTTTTTCTGAAGTCTTTGTCATAGTTTGAATTACTAAAGGTGAACTTACGCCTACAAAATGTCCCCCTATCTCCGCAAGCCTAATACACAAATCAGTATCTTCCCCGCGTCGCAACTTGGGATCAAAATTACCTACTAAGCGATAGGTGGACAATCGGGCCATTTGACTACATGTTGCGGTCGACCCGTAACAATTTTTCAGTGGCAACCCTATAAGAACTCGCTTTACAAATGCTGATCCAGAGGGTGCTGGAGTATTTATTTGCTCTCCCACTGCAGGCTGCAAAATTATTTTGCCATCTGGATAAACTACCTGCCTAGCAGCATGACATATAACAGGTGAACCGAAAGCAAATTCACGCTCATAATCAATTAATCGCGTATACTGCTCTGTAATACGATTCGGTAAACTCTCATCGTCGTCATCAAAAAAAATAACAAATTCGCCACTGGCCTCTTCTAAAATTTTATTTCTAGAAACTGCAACTCCACTGTTTACTTTATTAGTAATTAATTTTGTTTTATTATGATCTTTAATATAATCATAAATAATTTCAAGTGTATGATCTGTTGATGCATCATCTACTACAACTATTTCAGTAGGATTCCAATCTTGTGCTTCAATTGATATTAATGCTTTTTTAATAGTATCTTGAGAATTGTAGGAGGTTAAACCAACAGTTATAAGAGGAGTATTCATTTATTAGTTATTCAATATGTTTGAAATAGTCATAACTTAAAAATTCATCATCTAAAATACTTTTTTATAATCTATATACCAGAAGCTACTTGATTGCCTGAATTGCTAAAACTGTGGAAATTGGCGTATACTTTTTTTCTATTTCACTTTTACTTAATTTTCTGAGCTTATATTGAATTAATAACAGATCTAAAAATAAAGCTATTTTTTTTCGCAAACTTTTTAATGGACCTGGAATCCCGACACAATTTAAACTTGTTGAAAAAGGGCCCCAATATAAGGGGACAACTCTTATTTTTCTAAAACCACAATTTTTTAGTGCCATATAATACCAACTTGGGGTGAGTCGACAAAAATCATCTGGGTGACCATGAATTGGATAGAGAAAGGGCGTAGAAATTAAAATATCACCATTTGGTTTAAGAACTCTATAAAACTCTGAGAGTTTGTCATGAACATTATAAATATGCTCTAAAGTATTAAATGAAAAAACGTGATCAAAGCTATCGTTACTGCAAGGAAATGAGTCATCAACTCCTAGAGCCCAGGTTGGATTAATATTTGGATCAATATTGATTGACTGATAGCTGTTACATTTAATCAAACTACGATTATGACTAGTTTCACCTCCTCCAAAATCGAGTAAATCACCTTCAAAGAAATAGTTTTGTATTAGATAGTTTTGAAGGGCTCTAGTTAAACTTATTTTATCTAAATTTGCGAATAAATATTTAAAACGAGTAAATGAAGGAAAGTTTTCAATATCTTGTAAAGAATGATTATCATCTATATTATTTGTCATTTATTTATTAAATTTGACGATTAATACTTTAACGCAAAATTATATCATATGAAAAAAGTTACTAGTTTTTTTTAGTTAGTCAATTAAATTTAAATTTCACATAAAATTCTACTTTAATAATATTAGTTAAATTAGTTAATATAAATTTGAAAATATTATGATAAATTGAAAAAATTATAAATATATAGAAAATAAATAGATAAAGATGTGCAGGGTGAATAATAATTACAAATATACAATTGCTATGGTTAATTTAAACATGGAAACTACAATTCAACAGTCCATTTTATCTATATATAATCAGCTCGATGAAAATTTTGAAATCTTAGTAGTTGATGGAGGCTCGGTAGACAAAAGTATAGAAAAAGTAAAAAATCTTCAATTTTTTTTAAAAAATCTGAGACTGATCGAGCTGAAAAGAGATAAAAAAAGACTTCTTGGTGATGATAGAAACATTTCAATATCTGAGTCAAATGGTGAGTACGTATTACTACATTTAGATTGTGATGATATATATGCTCCTTTTATTAAATCATGGGTAAAAATTTATCATATTTTAGAAAAAGTATATGGCGACGACAACTTAATAATGGGTCAACATATTAATATGGCAAAAAAAGAAACTTTGATCAATGACCCATACAAAAACTTACAAATGGAAGATAGAGAACTTTGGATTAGATATCTAAGAAAGGGTAAATTAATTGAAATCGATCATATCGATATAGCTTATAGAATTGAAAAAGCGAAGAGTAAAAGATATCATGAAGCTATTTATAGAAACTATAGATTTTGTGTTCAGGATTTAACAGATTATCCTTATGGTTTTTTTAGATATTTCAAAAGTAAAATTTTTGGCAAAAATATTTTTACTTTGAGGATAAGAATATTAAACTTAATTCTCATGCCATTTGTATTTGCTACATACACATTAAAGATAAAAAAAAATCAAGTTTATGACAAAGATGAATTTATAAAAACTTCAGAGAAATGGCAGGCATTTAGAAAAAACAAGACAACAATTAAAGAATTATTAAAATCAAAAAACTTTATTTATGATTTTAAAGAGTTTACTGAATTAGAAAAAAAAATTTTTAAAATTAATTAATCTTTTATGCCCTCTAATATACTTATAACAGGTGGAGCAGGTTTTATTGGAAGTAGAATTTCAATAGATCTGATAAAGAAAAACAACAAAGTACTCATATTCGATAATTTATCAACCGGGAAAAAAAAGAATTTAAAAGAAGTTAAAGGAAAGAAAAATTATACACTAATTGAGGGGGATCTGTTAAATAAAAGAAAAATTAAGCAAGCTTTAAAAAATATAGATCTAGTCTACCACTTTGCTGCAAACGCAGATATTAAAAATTCTTTTGATGATCCTAAGATAGATTTTGATCAAAATATAGTTTGTACATTCAATTTGTTGGAAGCTATGAGGATTCAGAATGTTAAAAAAATCATTTTTGCATCATCTGCGGCAATATACGGTGAGCCAAATAAGATACCAATATCAGAAAAAATTGAAATACCAAGTCAGACTTCCTTATACGGAGCAGCAAAACTATCAAGTGAAAATTTAATCTCAGCCTACTGTGAGGGTTATGACTTTAAAGCAATTTGTTTTAGATTTGTTTCACTAGTAGGCCCACATTACTCTCACGGTCATATTATTGATTTCATTAATCAACTTAAAATCAATCCTAAGAAATTAACAGTATTAGGAGATGGATTGCAGAAAAAAAGTTACTTACATGTTGATGATGCTATTAATGCCATAAATTTGTCTATTGATTACAATTTCAATTCTAAACATAAAAGAAAAAGTTTTAATGTTTATAACCTGGGCAACAAAAATTATGTAGAGCTTACATCTTCAATTAAGATAATATTAAACACCATGAAAGTAAAACCAATAATAACTTTTACGGGTGGAAAACGTGGATGGATAGGTGACAATCCATTTGTATTTTTAGATACAAAACAAATTTCAAAGCTTGGATGGAAGCCAAAATACACAATTGAAAAAGCTATTGAGGAAACAGTTAGATGGTTAATTCAAAGGTAAACAATTAAGAATTATTAAAATAAATCGTAAAATAATTTATATAATTTAACTAATTTAATATACAAGTAAACCATGATTGTTGTTAAAAGCCCTTTAAGAATATCTATAGGTGGTGGTGGAACAGATTTGCCAAACTTTTACCTAAAAAGAGGAGGACAGGTCATTTCTACAACTATAGACAAATATGTTTATCTTATAATCAATAAACCATTTAAAAACGAATTTATTTTAAAATACTCCAAAAATGAAAAAGTAAAAAAAATTAGTGACATAAAACATAAAATAATAAAACAAGTTCTAAGTGAAAAAAAGTATAAATGTAGTGCACTAGAAATTACTGTTCTTGCAGACGTTCCTGCCGGAACAGGACTGGGATCATCTGGAGCATTTACTACTGCGATTATTAAAGCTTTAAACGCTTATTTTAATTTAAAAGACAATAAAAAATTAGTTGCTTCTCAAGCCACTAAAATGGAGCAGAAGTCCATAAATAAAAGTTTAGGTTTACAAGACCAATATGCCTCATCTTATGGAGGTTTTAATTTTTATAAGTTTGATAAATTTAGAACAAAGGTAAGTAAAATTAAAATTGAAGAAATATTTAAAAATAAATTAGAAAAAAATCTTTTACTATTTAACACAAATATTTACAGAAATTCCTTTGAAATTTTAAACGATCAAAACTCTAAATTAAAAAAAAATCAAACTATTATTAACAAGTTAGACAGAATAAAAGAAATTGCGAATGAAATGAAAATTTCTATCATAGAAAAAGATGTGTATAAGATCGGAAGCCTACTTAACGAGCAATGGAACTTAAAAAAGGATACTTCGTCTTCTATTTCCAACAATAAGATTGATAGTTTAATTAAATTCGGACTCATGAATGGCGCAATTGGTTGCAAATTATTAGGAGCTGGAGCAGGTGGTTTTTTACTTTTTTTAACTGAGGATAAAGAATTATTAAGAAAAAAAATGAAAGAGAAGAATATTGCGGAGCTACCATTTGCTTTCGAGAGTGATGGTGTCCAAGTGATTTTCAAGAAATGAGAAGCCTTATACTTTTAGTAGGTGGTAAGGGCACAAGATTAGGTTATTTAACAAAAAAAACTCCAAAGTGCCTTGTTAAGATCCACAGTAAACCATTTCTTTATTACTTACTTAAACAATTTGAAGAAAATAATATTAAGACTGTATATTTATGTTCAAAATATAAATCGAAAGAGATAAATAAATTTATTGCAAATTATAAATCTCACAACCTTGATATAAAAATCTTTAATGATGGAAAAGATTACATAGGTACCGGTGGGTCAATTAAAAAAATCACTAAGTACCTAGACGATGATTTTTTCGTTCAAAATGGGGATACATATTTAAATGTGAATTATGATTATCTATATAAAATTGTCAAAAATTCAAAAAAATCTCTTATTTGCTATAGTGATTTTAAATACAACACATTAGATATTCCAAATTTATCCACAAAAAAAGATAAAATATTTAATTATAATAAACATAATAATAAAAATAATAATTCCATAGATGCAGGTTTATATATTCTTAAGAAGGATGATTTTAAAAATATTAAAAAAATTAAATTTGACTTATCATTATTAATTAATGAGTTAATAAATAAAAAACAATTAAGAGGCTACAGGATAAAAAGAAAATTTTATGAAATAGGCAGTTTTAAAGGGTTAGCTGACTTTAGAAAATATATAAAAAAATAAGTCTGTTATAAAAAAATATACTAGGAAAAAGTAGGATGAAAAAAATGATTAATATAATTTTTAATGCCCTCAAGGGAAATAACTTTCGTGTAATAATAAGAAAGTTAGTAAAAAGATTAGAGAACTCAAATAGCTCAGCAGCTCTTAAATGGGCAAAAGACAATGTAAATATTTCAACAGATGAATTTTGTAGAAAAATAGATGAAAAACTCTTTCAACATGTGAAACAAGATATTTCTAAGATTGAATCTAATGCAAATCAAGAGCTAGAGAAGATTGGCATTGATTTAGGAGGAGGCGGAAACTATTTATTATTATATTTTCTGGTTAGAAAATTCAAGCCTTCTAATATTGTAGAAACTGGAGTGGCAGCAGGCTGGACTAGTTTAGCAATCCTTCATGCACTTGAAAAAAATGGAAAAGGTAGATTATATTCAAGTGATTTTCCATATTTCAGATTAGAAAATCCAGAACAATATATTGGCATTTTAGTAAAAGATAACAACCTTAAAACTAGATGGTATTTAGATACTAGTGGAGATGAAATGAGTCTTCCAAGGATAAATACACTTCTTGGTGAACAAAAAATTCATTTATTCCATTACGATAGCGACAAAAGTTATTCAGGTAGAAACTTCGCACTCAAAACTCTAAAAGATAAATTTGAGTCAAGTTGCATTATAATTTTTGACGATATTCAGGACAATTTACATTTTAAGGAATTGGTTGCGGAAGGCGCTCTAAAGTATACGATACTTGAATTCCAAAATAAATATATTGGCATGATTGGGATTTGATGACTAAAAAGTGCCGGTTAAATATTTAATGCAATTATAAGATAAAAAAAATTTATGGCTTTTAGTGCTTTAAATCTCATTAAGCTTAATTTCAAAAAATATGCCATACACAAATAAATTTGGAAATAGTTTTGCTAGAAACTTTTCAATTTTTCCAATTGTATTTTTGAATCTCCCATTTATTACTGACAGATTTTCATGTTCAACCCTGTTATCAAGATTATTTGCTTTAATAAAATTAACAGCTTCGTCATATGACATGATCCATCGATGACGATCAATTATTGGACTAATTGGGAATGCATAATGGTGTGAAATTCTGCCACCAAAAAAAAATCTACTTCTAAAGGAAATGTGATACATATTTGGAAGAGATATGAAGACTGAGTATTTGGCTACCCTAACCAATTCTTTCAGGGCTTGGTGTGGATTATCAAGATGCTCTAAAACATCCAGGCATGTCACAATGTCAAATGAATTATCGTCATAAGGTAATCTATCGTTTAAATTTATTTTTAAAACGCCCTCAGATGCTTCTAAATCTGAACCATAATATTTGTGAAAATTCTTTAGAAGAGACTTTAGCTCCATTGTTCGACAGCCAGCATCTAAAATTGTGTAATCTGAAAAGTTTTTATTAATTTTTGAAGCACAAATTTCTAAACGTAGCATTTACAATTATTTCTATGTATAATAATTTAATTTAATTATAATTTATAAATAATTTTATAATTAAATATCTAATATTTCAACAGAAATCAAATATTAATCAAAATATCAGTAAAGAAAAAAGAAAAATTTATGAGGTATTAAATCTTAATACACTTGTTTGCTTAAAGTACATGTAAATGTTTAATATGATTAGGAATTAATATTTTATCTATTATGAATTTATAAGCCATAAACTTAGGCTGAAAAAATGTATAGATTATTAATGTAATGTGAAATAAATAATTTACTGTATGACCCTAACGATTTATAAGTCCAGTGCCAAGGCTTCATATATATATTTGCTTCATATAAATCAGATTGTATTATAGATAAGAGCTTTTGTTTATCTTCATTAAATATTTTTTTGTATAAAGATGAGTATGATTCACGATTTACAAATATAAACTCATTAAATCCCATTATAATTTCTTCGGATGTGTTATTCTCTAGCTTACACCCATGGCTAGCTAATGTGACATGTCTTAGAGGACGCTGAAATGGTTCAGTAAAATATTTTTCGAAACTCAAATATTTACCTGTTCTAATATTTTTTATTTTTTTAAAGATTGTAACATCACCATTAAAAAGTCCTTTTCCTCTAACAGCAGGGTATGTATTGATTAAAAATGATTTTAAACCAAATATACCTGGTACTTCTGCCGGTCCAGAGCTAGTACCAATATAAAACATGCAATTACTGAGAAAAAATACATCTTGTTCAGCAGAGGCAATATTACAACTATCAAAATAATTGTCAGCATTATTTAAGTATTTTGTATCTATTACAAATTCAGGATCCTGACCTATCCTTACGACTGCTACCCCTGCATTAGTTAATATTTGAATTAATGGCATGACTGTTTGAATATTGTAATTCCTGGTAGTAGTATTTTCATTTTTATAGAAGCCTACATCACGGGAATGTAAACAAACAAAATTTCCTGATAGTAAGTGGCTTTTCAGATGCAATGGAATATTATTCCAATTATCATTGAATTTTTCTGGTTTCAATAATGGTTTGTTATGTTTCTTGAACCAGATCCTGAATATTTTAGAAAGATTTGCTTTTTTATTATAGCCATTCAGTTTTACAACATCAAGACGAATTAAAGGGTTAATTGAGCAAGCACACCAAATTAAAGCAAGAATAGTTGGCCAATGTACAATCTTTATATGCTGAGAGTATTTTTCAACTAGATACCTATTTCCTTTTTCACATTCTCCAAGAATTAAAATAATTTTATGGGAAGAGCCTAATAATTTTTCTTTTTTTATAGCGCCGTCTAAAAAGCATATATCACCAATTTGATTAAAAATAGTTCCATAAATAACTCTATAACCCATAAATGATAAAATTGATGAGACCGGGAAAAAAGTAACTCCTATTAAAAATTGAAATATTAATTTAGAAGTACTCAACAAACGAGGCTTTAAAATAAATAAATTTTTTAGATCTAGAAATAGTTCATTAATTATTTCAACATTATTCGTCGCATAAGGATAAATATAAGTTGGTGCCATAATTTTATAAAAAGATCTGGAAAGGTTCATTTTGTAAACTTGTATTAAATTGATAAATTGATGAGAATTTAAAAAAATAAACTAATTAATAATCATATACAAAAAAATTTAACTTTGGAAGATGAGTTTTTAGAGAATTATAAGTTATCATTCTATTTTTATTATCTGCTTTAGATTTAATCAATCTAATAAAAGTTGGAAATTTTCTATAAAAATAGTAGTTTATATTTTAAGATAAGTTTCCAATGAGTAAATCATCAATTTTTATAGCAAAACACGCAAATATAAATATCATAAATCAAATAAGAAATATTATTAAATCTAAGATAAAACAAGAGGACAAATTTCTAAATCTCAACAATGAAAAATATAGAGATATTATTTTAGACATACAAAATGAATTAAATGATAAAGAATATGGAATTAAAATTGTAAATGAAATAAAAACTGCAATTTGTAAATATTTAAGAACAAAATCATTTTTAATTCAATCTAACTTGTATTTAAGAGCAACAAGACCAATCCTGGAGAAAACTATAAATAAAAAAATTAATACAGAATCAATTGATTTCCATCGGGAGAGTTTTTATGGTTCTAATATGGAAAAATCTGTTAATATTTGGACACCAATTAAAGGTGTAAACAATAAAAATACTTTGAGATATATCCCCGAATCTCATTTAATAAATGAGAAATCTATTAAAGTTAAAAATATAAAAAACAAAAGTGTATCTAGATTTTCATCTGGTCATAAATTAGGTTTTCAATACTCCCCAAAAAAAATTGTAGGGGGTGTAGATTTGGCAAACTCTAAAAAAATGAATATAAAATTAGGACACTCTTCAATTTTTTCTGGAAATTTAATACATGGCGCTGCAATAAATGAATCTAAACAAATTAGATTTAGTTGTGACTTTAGAGTAATTAGAAAAAAAGATTATTCTACAAAAAACAAAATTTTTCACTTTGCTTCAGGAAAACCATATTTTATAGATTTTAAATCATAAAGTTAATAATTTTATCAGTCTGGAAGATAGGTATTAGTGCTCATTAATCTTATTGTTGCTAGCTGACCTGATTAAGTAATTATATAATGCAATACACACTCAAGATATATCACATTAGCACTTTCATTCTTCTTTACCTTAGTCACTTACAGTCGGATTGCTTCCATAAATCTAAACTTAAAACTTAAAACTTAAAACTTAAAACTTAAAACTTTGACTTCGCGATGTAATCTACAATAGCTAAAAGCCAAGTATGATGCGTCATCTCTATTATGTTATAGTTTTTACTATCTAGCCATAAATTAACATGACCAGTTTTCTTTAATTTGTTTGATTTATTAAAGCCTGTTAAGGTAACAACTTTACAACCAAGCTTCCTTGCTTGCTTTGCTCCATTAATAATATTTTTGGACATTCCACTACTGCTTATACATACTACTAAATCATTTTTCTCGGCATAAAAAGATAGGGCTTTTTTAACCCAGTTTTCATAGCCATAGTCATTTGCAAAGCAAGTTATAAGATCAGCTTCATTAAAATTAATTGCCCTAATATTACAAAGTTTAGTTAGATCGACACTGACATGGCTAGCCATTGCAGCACTTCCACCATTTCCAACTAAAATAACTTTTCCATTATTTTTTTTTGTTTCATGGATAATTTTTACGATTTCTAAAAAATCTTGATAGTAATAGTCATTAAGGATTTCAGAAAACTTATTTAGATAGTTTTTAAAATAATTTTTTGTCATGATATTTATCCATACAAGAATTATTATATTTAGTATATAATTTTATTGATACTAATTATCTACTCACTAATACAAATTACTTATCTTAATTTGACTATTGGCCTTAAAACCTTACCATTTTTAAGATCTTTAATAGCAGAATTTATTTCAGTAAAATTATATAATTTTTGTTCAAAAATCTTATTAAAATTCTCAATATTTCTAAATATATTAAATATTTTTGAACAATTTTTTTCATAATCAAAATCTCCACCCCAAGACCCAAAAATTTTTTTTCCTTGGATTAACTCAAATGGGTCTAATTTTATTTTTGTTCCTTTACTTGGATGTGATGCAAAAATCATTTTTCCACTCGTTTTTAAAATTTCAAAGCCATTTTCAATTCCTTTAATAGAACCTGAGGTTTCAATCACGTAATCAAAATAATTTTTAAAGTTTTTTGTCGTACTTTTTTCAATTATCTTATAATTTATATCTTGATCAGATTTAATTGTTTTCTCTAAAAAATTTAATCTCTTTTTATTTAAATCAAATGCGTGAGTTTCTTTGAAAACAAAGTTAAGACTAGTTAATAAGGCTGATACTCCAACACCCCCCAAGCCTAAAAAAGCAATTTTTTTATTTTTTGGATTTGAGATATTACTTAAAATCATCCCTGCACCAGTAGGAAAAGCACATCCTAGTATCACTCCTCGTCTTAGTGATATATTTTTAGGTAGCTTTAAAATTCTATTTTCTGAAACTATAGAATAATTACTAAAAGTTGTTACACTTCCACTATTAATTTGCTTACAATTATCATGATATATTGGGTTTTTAGATTGAATACCTTTACACTTAAGCCATGTTAAGATTACCCTATCTCCTTTTTTAATTTTTTTAACACTGTGATGCTTATCTATTACTATTCCTGTAGCTTCATGACCTAACAGATGAGGTATATATTTCCTATTATCTCTACCACCATAGATCTCATAAATTTGGCTTTTACAGATTCCTGTATAATAGTTTTGAACTAATACTTGACCATATCGCAACTTATCAAATTTAATTGTACTAGATAATTTGAGAGGAGAGTTTAGTTTATTTAAGTATGCTGCTTTCATTTTTTTTAATCGATTTGTTTTTATATTTGACCACTTGATTAGAGGCAAGTAAAAATTTTTACTACTTAATTGTTTTGTAAATATAGACATTAACCTGTATAAATTAAAATCAATTATGAAAATTTTAATCACTGGTGGCTCAGGCTATATTGGTACAAATTTAATACCAAAACTACTAAAGAAAAAACACTATATAATCAACATAGATACCCAATGGTTTGGCCATTATCTTACAGATCACCCAAGATTAAAAAATTACAAAATGGACTATGCATTTATTGATAAAATTAAAGATAAAAATATTGATGCTGTTATACATCTTGCATCAATTGCGAACGACCCAATGGCAGAAATTGATAAAAATTTAAGTTGGGAAACATCAGCATTAAACACTTACCGCTTAATGGAATTTATGAAAGAAAGAAAGATTAAAAAAATACTCTATGCATCTTCTGGTTCAGTCTATGGAATAAAGAAAGAGAAAAAAGTCACTGAGAATTCGAAACTTGAACCAATATCACTTTATAACAAAGTGAAAATGGTTACAGAAAGGATTATATTATCTTATCAAAAAGATATTACATCTTTTATTATAAGACCCTCAACCGTATGTGGATATTCTCCAAGAATGAGACTTGATTTAACTGTCAATATTTTAACATTCAGTGCCTTAAAGAATAATGTAATTAATGTCTTTGGGGGAAATCAAATTAGACCAAACATTCATATTGATGATATGTCTAGAGTTTATGAGTTTTTTTTAAAGAAAAATAAAAAATACAGTGGCATATACAACGCTGGTTATGAAAATAAATCCATCATTGAAATTGCTAAATCTGTTAGCAAGATTACTGAAAGTAAAATTAATGTAATTAAAGATAAAAGTGACCCCAGGAGCTACAGACTGAATTCCGAAAAACTTCAAAACATTGGCTTCAAGTATACTAAAACTTACATAGATGCAATTCACGAATTATGCAAAGAGTATAAAAATAAAAAATTAAATGATAGGAAAAATAATTTTTCACTTAAATGGTTAAAAAAACTTCTGAAAAAATAACAATCTTTGGATCACATGGTGAAATAGGTAGTCATCTAGTGAAAAATTTCTATGACTTATATGAAATTATTGCCATATCAAAAAAAGTGCAGAAATATGGTAAGATACACAGTATAATTCTTTCAAATTTTATCGAAAATAAAAATTGGATATATCCAAAAAAAGCTTTGGATAAGAAAAAAATTTTTAGCTCTAAGGCAATCATTTTAACAATTGGTAAATTTAAACCAACAGAAAATAATCTTGATAATGAATTACATTACTCAAATTTTGAAATAAATTATAAGTTTTTAAATTATTTAATTAGTAATAAAGACAAATTTAAAACCAGCTGTAGAATTATAGTTATAACGTCAATGAATGCAGAAATAGTTAATACAAATAGTTTACAATACTGTATGTCAAAATCTCAACTATCGACAGCAATAGATAATTTTAAAATTCAGTTGAAAGACTCTAACATATCAATAGAGAATGTTATGCCTGGTCCTATAAATACGAAAATGAGAAAGAACAAAATTAATAATAATTTATCAAAAGATGATATATTCAGCATGTGCCAGTTTTTAATTAACTTAGACTGTCACGTTACTTTAGACAAAATAAAAATATTTAATAAAAAAAATTATTTCAATAAATACTAGTTATTTTTCGTATAAAAATTATTTATGGTCTTGATAACAAATCTTATTTGTGATTCATTTAAAAAATGATTTATGGGTAAGCTGAGAGTCTCCTTGCTAATTTCTTCCGTAACTTTCAACCTATATGGAATTTTAAGTTTTGCTAAGATAGATTTTTGTTGGTGAATATTTTTTTCATAGTGTATTAATGTTTCAATTCCACTGTCTCTTAAATAATTAATTAGATCTTTTCTTCTTTTTGTTCTAATTACATACCTATGATATGTATGTATTGTACCACTTTCACTTCCATTTTTCGGCAAAATTATATTATTCTCATCTAAAAACATATCGTAAATCTTAGCCAATCGCATTTTATGAATAGTGTCTTGCTTTAAATATTTAATCTTTTTTGACAAGGCACTTGCATTAATTTCAGATAATCTACTATTTTGTCCAACATAATTAACTATGCCTCTATTTTTTAGCCCATGATTTCGTATAATTCTAATTTTCTCACTTATGATATCATTGTTAGTAGAAATAAAACCTCCATCCATTATACCACCAAAATTTTTTGTTGGATGTAAACTAAAACAACAAATATTTTTTGAATTTCCTATTTTTTTTCCTTTATATTCACTTAGAATTGATTGAGCGCTATCTTCAATTACCTTTAACCCATACTTTTTCGCGATCATATTTATATGTTTCATCTGACACGGCAATCCATTCAAATGAACAGCAATTATTGCTTTAGTTTTTCTTGTAATCAATTTTTCAATTTTAAGAGGATCAATGTTATAGGTTTCATCAATGTCACACAAAACTGGCTTACAGCCTGACCTTAATATTGAATTAATCGTTGATATCCATGTATTGGAAACTGAGATTATTTCTGATCCCATTGGTATATCAAGAGCAGTAATCGCTATCTCTAGAGCATCAGTTCCATTTGCTACTGCAATAACATTTTTAGAACCAATAATTTTTTTTAATTTTATCTCAAATGTATTAATATGCTGTCCTAATATATAATTTCCACTATTGCCAATTTTTCTAATGGAATCGATAAACGGTTTTTCGATTCTTTTAAATTCTTTATGAATATTATAATAAGGAACTATCATTTAAAGAAGCGCTCAAAGACATTTACTATATGATCTAATTGTTTTTTTTTCAAAAACTCATGAACAGGTAATGAAATTGTTGTTTTTGCAATTTCTTCAGCTTTTGGATACATTCCTTTTTTTAATTTATATAATTTTGCAGCTGGTTGTAAGTGCATAGGAACTGGGTAGTGAATCTTAGCATCTATACTGTTTAACCGTAAATAATTAACCAACTTATTTCTTATTTTAGGATTATTTACTCTTATTTCGTATAGATGAAAGACTTCTTTTAAATTCTTATGCCTAACTTTAAAGTTTAGTTCTTTAAAGTCTTTCAATTTTTTTTCTAAATAAAGTGAGTTTTTTATTCTTGATGCAGTAATCATCTTTATTTTTTTTAATAAGTGATTTGCAACTACTGCTTGTATAGTATCGAGCCTTGAATTGTAGCCGAATAAAAGATTTGTATTTCTTCCAATTAGACCATGATTTCTTAAAAGGCGCATACGATCGTAATTTTTTTTGCTTTTAATTATTAAATAGCCACCATCACCCCAAACATTTAAATTTTTAAGTGGATGAAGACTAAAACAACCAAAATCACCAAATGTTCCAGCAAATTTATTTTTATAAGTCGCTTCGATCGCGTGGCACGCATCTTCAACAATTGGTATTTTGTATTTTTTTGAAATATTTACAATTCTATCCATTTCGCAAATTCTTCCACTCCAATGGACTGGTAAAATAGCTTTTGTTTTCTTTGTTATAGCTTTTTCAATTAATCTTGTATTGATATTATAATCCTCATCTACATCAACAAAAATAGGTTTTGCGCCAGCTGTAACTATTGCTCCAATTGTAGCATAAAAAGTATATGGTGAAGTAATTACTTCATCACCATCTTTAATGCCTAAGCATTTTAAGCTTAGCATTATAGCATCCGTACCACTTCCAACAGCTACTACATATCTTTGCTTAATTAATTTTCCTATTCTTTTTTCAAAAAGGTCTACCTCTGAGCCTAATGTGAAATCATTAAATTTGATAACTTTTTCAATTTTTTTGAAGATTTTTTTATAGTCAAGAAACTGGCTGCTTAAATAATTATGTGAAATAGCTATCTTTTTATCATCCTTATACTGTTGAACTAAGAAGTTTTTTTTCATTTATATTTATCTATGTAAGTTATTGTTTTAGTCAAGCCTTGTGTCAAAGTATTTTTTGGTTTCCATTTTAATTCTTTAGAGGTCTTATGGCAGTCTAAAAAATAATATTTGTCTTTGCCTTTTCTTTCTGAAACTTTATGAACGATGTCAGAAAATTGAACATGCTTTGAGTTACAAATGATTTCAATAACTCTTTTAACTGTTACGTAATTATTTGTAGAAAAATGATAAGTTTTTCCTACCTTCCCTTTTTTTAAAACTTTTAAAAATGCATCGTTAAAATCATCATCAAAAATAAAATCTCTTTTTGTTAATCCATTTCCATGTAAAGGAAATTTTAAACCTTGATTAATGCATTTAATAACTTTTGGTATTAGTCGATGTTCCAATTGACCTCTTCCATAAAAATTTGAAAATCTTGTAATAATAATCTTATTATTAAAATTTTTTTGATATGCTTGTAAAATTTGTTCAAAAGAAAGTTTTGATATTGCATAGGGTGTACTTGGATTAAAAGTTAAAGAGTCTTCTTTAACAGGTTTTAGTGTTGATCCAAAGATTTCAGGTGTACTTACATATATAAATTTTTTTAAATATGTTAGTCTATTCATATTTTGAATAAATTTAATTTTAGAATTTAAATTTACTTTGAAGTAATAATTTGGGTCATCCCAACTCTCATTAACCATACATACGGAAGCAAAGTCAAATATATATGCTGGCTTGAATGCCTTAATAATTTTTAGCAATGAATTTTTTTCTCTATTCAAATCTAATTTGATAAGTTGAAATTTATCTAATTTATCCTTGAAAATTAATTTATTTAAATTTTTTTTTGAATTGTATGTACCTAGTATCTCATATTTTTTTTTTTTAAGTAAGAAATTTAAGAAACTTGAACCGGCAAAACTCGAGCTGCCCAGTATTAAAACTTTAGTTCTCAAAATGGACCTCTAAATTCTGGATCAGGAATATCATGCTTTCCCAACTTTTTTGTCAATTTTATTTTCTTATTAATTAGGTTCCCTATTTCTCTACTTATATCTTTTGAACTATTATAAAATTCTTTAGATAAGTCATAGCTAGTAGGTGATGGAATATCTGGCAAATTCAGATTGACTGGTTCTTTTCTAAATATATTTTTTTCTCTTGAAACCAATTCAGCTATTATATGACCTCCAAAAGAACAGTATTCATGAACACTATTATCTAAAATTAATAATTTTCCCGTTTTTTTTACTGAATTATAAACTATATTTAAATTAAATGGCTTAATCATGTTAATATCTAGAAGATCAATACTAATATTTTCTTTTTTTAAATCATTATAGATTTTTAAAATCTCAAAGGTTGAATAGGAACTAGAAACAATTGTTAAATCTTTCCCACTTTTAATTTTTTTTACACATTCGATTTTTTTTGGCTTTGTATTAAAATCCATTTTTTCATTCATATAGTGAAGCCATCTATGTTCAATAATTAGAACAGGATCTGAACTTTTAATTGAAGCATGTAAGATATTTCTGATTGTTGAAGGAAACGATGGAGTATATATTTTTAAACCTGGGATACTAGCGAACATGTTCTGAAAGTTTTGAGAGTGAGTAGGTCCTTGCCCCCATCCCCTGCCTACAATTAATCTTATAATAATTGGTGCTTTTTGTTGCCCGCCAAACATATACTTCCACTTTGCAGCATTGTTAATAAGTTGATCCATTGCTAATAAAAAAAAATCCATTCTTTGATGGCACATAATCGGTATCATATTATTTAAACTCATTCCAATCGCAACACCTGTCATTGCATTTTCTGAGGCAGGCATATCAAAAACTCGATTTTTACCATACATCTCTTTAAGTCCCCTTGTTGTACCGAAAATACCTTTTGGATCATCTACGCCCAATCCAAATAGGACTGTTTTCTTGTTAGACTTCATTATTTCACTTAAAGTCAAATTCACAACATCTGAAAATAAGTAATTTTTTTTCATTTAATATTTTTTTAATTTAAAATATTTTTTATAACTGGGGCCTTTGCTTCTTTTTGCAAAAATGAAAGCATTTGAAATTTCTTTCAATATCTTTTCTTTTAATTTTACTAATCCTTCCTTATCTAAAATCTCATTTTTTAATAAATATTTTTCTGTTAAATTTAGAGGATCTTTTTTAGTCCAGAACGCAACTTCTTTCTTAGGTCTGTAATTTAGATTATCATCTTTATTAGGTCCACAATGTTCATAGTATCTGTAAGTATCAACTTCGATAAATAAAGGTTTTTTAATCTTCATTATTTTCTTCAAATTTGAACAAAATTTAATTGGATCTTGAGAATTTAAATAATAAGACTCAATTCCAAATGATTTTGCGAGTTTATGTAATTTTCTATTTTTAGGCTGTCTTTGATCCATATTAGAATAAACAGAGTATTTGTTATTTTCACAAAAAAATAAAATTGGTAGTTTTTTTAATACTGCAAAATTCAATGATTCAAAAAATACGCCTTCTTCGCAACTGGCATCACCAATATATATACAAATCCTTGATTTTTTATTATTGTATTTTAATGAATAGGCGTAACCAACTCCAACAGGTATTGAACTTGAAACAATTGCTGTACTTCCAAGAAAATTTTTCTCCAGATCAATTAGATGCATTGACCCACCAACTCCTGAACTGCATCCAGTTTCCTTGCCATAAATCTCAGCAATCATTTTTTTAAGATTGCCATTTTTTGCAATGTAATGTGCGTGTGCCCTGTGATAGCTTATAGCAAAATCATTTTTGTCTAAAAAAAGATTTAATGCAGCAGACGGTGCCTCTTGACCTATAGAGAGATGAACAGGACATCTCATTTCTTGGTTTGGATATTCTTCTGCGATACGCAATTCTGTTTCTCGTATTTTATATAATTTACTGTAATAACTAACTAGTTCTTTTTTAGTCAGATTCATGGGGTAAACCAGAAATAATCACCTGTGTAACCATTCTCCTTGAAAAAATCTTTCCATTCTTCAACATGCATAATTGTTTTAGCGGTCAGATTCCAAGCAAACATTCTTTTTTTTTCTTCTTCATTTTTATATGCATCAACAATTATAAATTTATCTTTCTTAGATACTCGTTCAATTTCTCTAAGAGACGTAGCACATTCTTCTCTATCTAAATTGTGTATTGTATTGATTGAAATAACTAGATCAAAAAAATTATCTTCAAATTGTAATTTATTAGCATTGCCAACTTCCACGTTATTTTTAACTTCGATCATGGAATTTTTTATTGCATAGTCAGAAATATCTATACCTTTGACATTGAACTCATTATTGTATTTTAAAAAATCATAAATCATAAACCCTTTACCACAACCAATATCTAAAATTCTCGATCCCTCTTTTAAATTATAATAATCAGCAAAATCTTTAACTACATTCGTCCAAAATCTAGGATTATATTCATATCCTCCATATCCATATTTTCTCTCCCCATCAAAAAAATCCTTATCAAATCTTCTAGCAACTAATCTAACTTCATCCGTTCTTTCTAATGATGCTTGATTTAAATCCCTATTTGTTTTTGGGTAATTTTTAAGTAGGTTTATTTCTGTCATTGTAAAAAGTATTGCATTAAATATTTTTTTGATAAGATAATATAAATAATATTGTATTTAATTTTTATGAAATATAATTTAGTATATTAAAAAGACTATTATTAAATAATAAGTTACATTTTAATCACTACAAGTAACTATATCAATGAAATTCGATAAAAAAAATACTGTACGAAAGAAAAAAATCATAGGGATGGTTCATGGTGTATTTGATATAATACATTTTGGTCACATACTTTATTTTAAAGAAGCAAAATCAAAAGTTGACTCATTAATTGTATCAGTGACTTCAGATAAATATGTAAATAAAGGACCTGGAAAGCCAATTTTTAGTCTTAAAAAGAGAATTGAGGTTCTAAAATCTATTAAATATATAGATAAAGTAATAGTAAGTGACACGAGAAATGCGATTAGAAATATTAATAATATAAAACCAGACATTTACATTAAAGGTAAAGATTATAAAGAACTTAAAAATGATTTAAGTAAACAAATACTTGTAGAGAAAAAAGCGGTAGAAAAATATGGTGGCAAAATTCTGTTTACTGATTCAGAACTACATTCCTCAAGCTCAATAGCAAATGATGCCTTTGAATATATTAATGATGATATAAAAAGAATCCTAAAAAATGTTAACAAAGCAAACTTTGAGAAAAATTTTCAAAATCTCATTCAAAATAAATTATCGAAGAAAATTTTAATTATTGGTGATGTAATAATTGATATTTTACGCTTTGTTGAGCCATCAGGAAAATCTAATAAGAGCAATGTTATATCAACAAAATATTTACTAGATGAAGAAAATTCTGGAGGGATTTTGTTAGTCGCCAACTTTCTTAATTTATTTTGTAAGAATGTTACGTTACTTTTTACTGGTGAAAATAAAGGCTTAGAATTAGTTAAAAAGCATTTGAATAAAAAAGTAAAAATTATACATGTCAAAACCAAAAATAAATTAATTAAAAAAATTAGATATATTGATAATTATTCAGAAAATAGGCTTTTTCAAAATAACTTAAATGAGAAAGATAGATTTTCAGATTTGGAAGAAAGAAAAGTTATAAATAAAATAAACCAGATACAAAAGAATTATGATGAATTATTATTACTAGATTATGGATATGTTTTTTCTAGCAATAAATTAATTAACTTTATAAATAAATTATCAAATAAACTAACAATTAATTGTCAATCTAATTCTTATAATTTTGGTTTTAATATTGCTGATAAGTATAGATCAGGAAAAACAATTAGTATGGATGAGGCTGAATTTAGGCTAGTCGTTCGAAATAAAGAGGAAGAGCTGAGTAAGCTTTTAAGAAGTAATCTAAAACTCTTCAATAAATTTGATAACCTTATAGTTACTCAAGGAAAGATTGGTTGTTATTTAAAAAACAATAAGAAGGTTGTATACGTTCCATGTATTATTAATACCTCTGTAGACAGTACTGGAGCAGGCGATATTTTTTTATCAATGTTTTTTATTTCAATAATTTCAAAAAATTTTACAAAAGTTGAGTCTCTAATAAATGCACATATAGCAGCAGGACTACACTCTAATCAGCTTGGAAATAGATTTCATTTAAATGCACTAGACATTAATAGAGTTTTATCTTCAATTATGAAATAAAAAAAATTTAATTTAATTTTTTTGGGATAGTATTATATCAGCCAACTTCCATTACTTATGAAAATATAAATTCTCTTAATTTATAAAATTTTACTTTAAATTCACCAAGACTTGGCCAATCTATTATACCGCCAAATGAAATTTGAAATAATCTGTTTAAAATCAAAAATATTTTATAATTAAAGAAAATATTTTTTTTAAAAGGAATTCTTGGTCTATTATGTCCATTGATAATGGCATTAAGTAAAGAATCCCATTCATCAATAACTCTACCCCAGTTGTAACGTAAGCGAACATAATCGATGCCATTCTCTCCCAACTTTACAGCCAGCTCTGGGTTTTCCATTAACTTGCATATATTGAGCACAAGATCGTCTGTTGTTTTACCAAGAAGACCTGTCTCTTTATGCTTTATGACATCAACCATCCCATAGTATGCACCAGAAACAACTGCTGTGCCTGAAGCAGAAAATTCTAGAGAACTTCCTGGGCAGTTTTCAGTAAATCCTGTGGGATTCGCTACTCCAATTAGAGCTTGATGAAGTATTTCTTTTTTTTCATGTCCAAGTCTCTTCGCAAAAAAAACAGAGGGAAGTGGATTGCCATCTTTTCCTTTTAAAAAAGGGATAATCTCTTCTTCTTCATACGACTTATCAGCAACACCCCAAGGTCCAAGACTTGAATTATGATCATACAAGGTACTGCTACCAATCACTATTAAACGAGCATCAGGCTGATACTTTATTATATTCGGCCAAGCTTTTGCTAATACATGAAAGCCCTTATGAGGAACTAAAGCGCCAATGTACACAACTAGTTTTTTATCTTTCTTAGGAATATTAGACAATCTAAATCCATCAACATCAAAACCATTAACAATGAATGTTAACCGTTTCTGTACTGCAAGAGCAGTATCCTGTATCGCATCATATTGTTCATGCTCTACACAAACTAATTTCTTAAGATAATTACTTTTAGCCATCTTTTTGAGTACCTCTGGAGGCAATTGTACATGTGCCCAAGCAATAGATGGCAGTTTGAGTTCATCAATCAAAGTTGTGATATCTAATTGAATATTTTTCTTTGGTCTATAAATAAATATATCACAGCCAAGCTTTTTTGCAGCTCTGGCTGCACTCTCTGCATTATCAGCATAAACTAATTCTAGATTTTCAGGTAGGTGATCAATCCAATTTGCTATTAAAACTATTGTATACTTATTTTTCTTGAGAATAGACATATAGTGAGGTGTTGCAGCAAAAAGATACTCTGTGCCCCCACAACCTGGATTTCCTTTTTCTGGATATCGAAAATCGATATCTTTTATATCTTTATTTTCTAAATAAAAAGCTATTTTTTTCTTCAAGGACAGTCTCTTTTAAATTTATATTTTTAATAATTATTTGTTATTTCAATAAATTTTAATTCTTACAAAATATATCATATCTTAGTAAATTAAAACTATTTAGTAAAATTAATTGTCTCACAATACCGTGAATGTAAAAGGGATATTATTTTAAGTATGGTTTTATGTTAAAAAAAATAATTGATCAAATCTCTAAAAGATATTCTTACTATCACTTAAATAAATAATAATATTTTTAAATCAATAGGGGTATTTTTATAAAAAATATACAATTGCTGGTAAGATAAAAACAGATATACTTAAAGGCATGCTTGTTAAATTTTTTTATAGTGAAATTCAATTTTATAATTAAATAACACAATATGGTCTTTATCATGAATGATATTGAAAAGAAGTTAATTATTAATAATTTATTAGATTATGAATTAGATAATAAAGACTTGCAAAATTTTTTTACTTCTAGTCCCGAGAATAAATCTATTGATATTAAAACTAAATTTAATCTAAAAGCTAAAGTAAGTTTCATTGACAATGATAATAAAATTGATTTCTCAATATATGAGAAAATTAATTTAAATTTTTTAGTATTCTCAACACTTAATCAAAATGTAAATAATTTAGTCAAAAATCTTGAAAAGGAAAATTATTATATGGTGATACAAAGATTTGGTTTTGCTTTATTTACAAATTGTGATTATGAGAAAATTAATACTTTTATCAATTTATCGGCAAATAGTAATAAGCTTAATTTTCTCAAAAAATACCCTGAAATAAATGATAGATATGTGAGTAAAATAAATGAAAATACTAGAGTAAATGACACATTAATGATTCCTCTTCTGCTTATAAACTCAAAAAGGTTCGATATTTTAATTAAATTACATTACGCACGTTTAAAAATAAAAAATGTAGCTAAAAATTGGAGAGATTTTTGCTATGCTAAGCATATAAGACACATTACTGGACCATCTTTAAGCGTAAAAGAACATGATGGTACTGGTAAATCTGGTGAAAAAAAATTTTTTGAAGTGTTTGATAAAATGATTAACGCATCAAAAAATAATTTTTTACCTGTTTTAGTTGATAAAAATTATACCCTAATTGATGGTTCTCACAGGGCATCAGCGGCTATAATTAATAAAAATTTTATCAGAACTGGAATCTTTGATTTGTTTTCTAATAATAATGCCGATTATTCTTTTTTCTTTCGGAAACACGGTAAAAATCAAGGTTTGCCGGAAGCAATTTTAGATGAAGCTGCAATTGAAGCTATAAGGGTTAAAAAGGGTTTAAGAATTGTCTTTTTATTTCCATCAATTTTCTCAAAGAATTTTGCTATAGATTATTTAAAATCAAAATGTGAAATTATTTATGCTAAAACCATCTCTATTAATAAGAACGGGGGTAGAGAAATTTTAAAAGAAACGTACTTTGGCCATAGCATGATAGATCATGCATATAATTTTCTAGAAAAAAAAGTAAATGGTTGCTTTGTTTCTGAGGGTAATTTAACAGTGCTGTTAATTCAAAATTTTGATATTAAATCTATAGTTAAAATGAAAAGTGATATTAGAAGTCATTACTCAATCAGCCATGACTCTATACATATAACTGATTCTGAAGATGAATTATCGAGAGTATCTAAAATATTATTTAACAATAATTCACTTAGTTTGATTAATGCAAATATAGATTTAGACGAAAAAACATATAATTTTATTCTCTCATTTCGTAATTGGTTGGAGTTAAACAATTTAAATCCCCATGATTTTATTATTGGAGGCAGTGCATTACTTGGTTTAATGGGTTATAGACAAATTAATGATATAGATTTTCTCTACGCAAATGATTATTCTAAGCTTCCAAAATATCCAGTAAATATACAAGATCATTCGAGTCAAATGAAATACTACAGTAATAAGGTTGATGATATAATATATGATCCAAGAAATTATTTTTGGTATATGGGAATAAAGTTCTGTTCACCGAAAATAATTTCGAAAATGAAATTAAATAGAGGAGAATATAAAGACATTCTTGATGCAAAACAGATTCAATCAATAATTAAGAAAACGAATAAATCTAAAGTTAATTTACAATACTTATTGAATATTAAATTATTAATTAAGATATTTTACAGAAAATTTAAAAATAAAGTTAGTACTTCTTCATTTTATCGAAGAATGAAAAGAATGCTTAATGATTAATTCAATTTTTCATAGAATAATAAGAATAATAGAAAAACTTTTTAAGTTATACAATCTGCTACTAAATAATTTTCAGCCTTCAATAAAAGAACTTATTGATGTTGAGCAAGAAAATAGTGAAACATTAAAAAATAAAAATAGAAAAGTATTTGAAGAAAATAATAGCTGGCCTGATTTTCTAGAAAATATTGAAAAAGAATTCAGCAATAGTCCAGCGACATTTTTAAGGAGTAAGTACATATCAAAAACTATACATCCCAATGAACAAGAAAAAGCAACCAGACTACTAAATGAGATGTTAGGTGACCCTTTTTCTAAAAAAAATATATTACCGTTCTTAAGTGAGACGCCTTATGGAGATCCGTATTTATCTGAAAAATTTAGATTTGCTAGTCCAATGACTATTCAGCATGTCTACTATCTTTTTTTAATTAAAAAATATTTAAATATTTTTTTACCAACATCAAATATTAACTCAATAGTTGACTTTGGAGGTGGATATGGAAATTTTTGTAAGTTAGTTCACCAATTTGGATATCATGGAATGTATACTATCGTCGATTTTGATATTATGCATAAGATTCAAAAAAAATTTATTTCTCATAATTTACCTAATCTAGTTTATCAAAATCTAAACTTAAAATATGTTAATTCGTTATCAGAATTAAATTCTTCACTTGATGCTTCAAATAATATTTTTATTGCTTCATACAGTCTTAGTGAAACACCAAAAAGTGTAAGAAATATCTTTGAGTCTAGTTTACATCACTTCAATTATATTTTTATTATTTATCAAAAATATTTTGATGACTTTGATAATGTAGATTATTTTAATTCACTAGAAAAGAAATTAAAAGATAAAGGTGATGTAAAAAATATATATTCTAATAAAATAAAATCTTATCTATTTATTTATAGTAAAAAAAATATTAAAAATAAACAAATAAGATAAATCTTCATCAAGGGCAGACAGAGAATCTATATTTTATTATCACTATTGATTAATTCATCAAAAGTACCCTGATCTACAAGCTGTCCATCCTCGAGTTTAAAAATAATATCACAGCTCTTAAGAGTATTTAACCGATGGGCTATTATAATTATTGTAACATCCTTATTAAGATTATTTATTCCATCCATCACTTTCTTTTCAGTTTGATTATCTAATGCACTTGTTGCTTCATCTAAAATTAGTAATTGTGGATTATGATATAACGCTCTTGCAAGCCCCAAACGTTGACGTTGACCACCTGACAATCTTATGCCGCGTTCACCAATAGTCGTTTGATATTTTTTGGGTAATTCATTCATTATAAAGCTATGTAGATTTGCAATTTTAGAAGCTTTCTCAACTGCCTCTTGATTAATATTTTCAGGTTCTACTCCAAAAGCAACGTTTGCGGCAACAGTGTCATCAGACAAATATATATGTTGCGGCACATATCCTATTGATCGCTGCCATGATCGTGCGTTTTTTTCTGAGATAACTTGGCCATCAACTTCTAAAGTTCCTTTTTGAGCCTCTAATAGTCCTAGAATTATATCTACAGTAGTAGTTTTGCCACTTCCAGTTGTGCCTACAAGGCCGACAACAGATTTTGCAGGAATAGTCAGACTAATATCTTTTATTACTGTTCGCGAAGAATTAGGGAAATTATAATGAACATTTTTTAAATTAATTTCTTTATTCAGCAATAAAATGCCTTCATCTTGATTAAGATTAATTGACTTAAGACTTTTAACATCTTTATATAACTTATTAAGTGCAGGAATAGAAAAAGCGAGTTTGGCAAAAGAAGCGTAAATCTGTTGCAGCGCTGGCATTAAGCGATAACCTGCAAAGACATATAAACCAATGACAGGCAATGCAAGGTCAAAACTGCCTGATTGTGTCATGAGGTATAATATCATTAGCATAATGCCGCCAAAAGCCATGACTTCTAAAACGTATCGAGGTAATTGAGAGGCTATATATGCTGAGGATTGATTTCGATGAAATGTGAAAGCTGATCTAGCAAAATATTTAATATAAATTTTTTCAAGTCCTCCAACTTTAACTTCTCTTGCGGCACCAAAGGCTTCACTAATTGAAATAAATCGTAACTTATTATTTTCTAAACGTTGATTTCCAATTTCTTTAAGATAATTACGAATAGATCGATAAATTAATCCATAAGCCCCAGCAAGTGAAAAAAAGACTACTATTGCTAATTTTGGATCTACGATAACCAATAATATTGTAAGAGTAATTACAACCATTGATCTAGATATCAACTCCATTAGTGGACTTAGGATGCTTCCAACCACCTCTCCTACTTCTGATAAGATGGTCTTTCCAAGATCAGCGCTATGGCGGCTCAAAAACCAGCTATATGGTTGATTTAAATATGCCTCCATTAATCGCTTTCCGATACTGTATTCACGCATAACAATAAATTTCACTTGCAGAAAGGTTGTAATTGCCTTGAAGGCAATCGAAATAATAAGAAGTAAGAATACAGAAATACCTAAAACAAAAAGGAACTGTTGATTATTTTCAATTCCAAAATTTTTGGAGGTATAAAAAACTGTATTCAATATTGGATTTGACTCTATTATACCTGGATTAGTGAGTACAGCTATAAAAGGTAGGATCGAAGCTACTCCAATCATATCTAATAGTGCCATTAATAAACTCATTAACATTATTATAACTGCGGCTCTGCGCTCTTTATGATCAAGTAAAAATATAATTTTTTTAAGAATCTGCATTAATCTATGCCTTTATTACCTATCTGTAATTTATTTGTATTAACATAACGATTGGCCTAGCAGTGTTTTTGTATTTTTTGTATCCATACATCAGATTTTACTAAACTAGAATTTTATATCTTTATTAACATTAAACGCTATAACTAACGTGGTTAAAAATGTCACAAAAAACAAACTATTAAATTATCACAGTAATTATATACTAAATTCTATTAAAATAGCTTTAAGCAATAACAAATGTAATTAAATCAATGAGTTGGTTGCGGGGGTAGGATTTGAACCTACGACCTTCAGGTTATGAGCCTGACGAGCTACCAGACTGCTCCACCCCGCGACAATTCTTTGTATTTTCTATATTAGTAATTAGATTTTATCAACAAAGTTTTGTTTATTAAAGGACTATGTAACTTACGTATGCAGTATTAAGGTAATTTCATGTTCATTTAATCCTCAAAGACTTAATTAAGAATGTCATCATTGCCTATCATAACTAAATATTATAAAATTATGGTTTATTTTAGATGTTTATAAAAGCTAGAGTAATTTGTATCGAAAGATATAAGAAGTTGATAAAAATAGTAGAGATTTTATTTTACTAATGCTCGATATTCAGATTATCTAATATAGTAAAGATATGAAGCGTAACTCTTGGCAATTAAATTATGAAAAGAATCAGAGTTTCAACTTTATTACTTCTTATTTACATAACATCAGATACAAAAATCTGCTAAATTTAATAAGTACTATTGAAAAAAAAAAATAATAACAAAATAAATGTTATCGATATAGGATGTGGCGTAGGTAAGGCATACGAATTATTAAATGCTAATTATAGAATTAATTATTATGGAATAGAGGCAAATAAGGGTTTCTATGATATAGCGAATGAAAGATATGGTGATTTTGAAAATTTTGAGATCGTATGTGACTCAGTTGAAAATCAATATAGTAAATTCGCAGATTCTGACATAGTTATTGGACTTGAAACGTTTGAGCATATTCCTGAAAACTTAGTCGTCAGGGTAATAGAAGCCATTGCAGACTCAAGTGTTCCATTATTCTATTGTACAGTACCAAATGAAGTTGGCCCTGCTATATTAATTAAAAACTTGGGTTCTTTTATTATGGGTTATTCAAGGCACAAAGAGTATTCATGGAAAGAAACCATCTCATCTAGTATGTATAATTTAGATAATGTTGGAGTGCATGGTGTTGGACACAAAGGATTTGATTGGAGATGGTTAGCTCAAACGATAAGATATAATTTACAAGTTGAGTCGATTACAACTAGTCCTTTTAACTTTATTCCAAAATTTTTGTCTCCAAGTATTGGCTTCATAGCTAGAAGTAGGAAAAAAATAAAATAAACTGGTTGCGGGGGTAGGATTTGAACCTACGACCTTCAGGTTATGAGCCTGACGAGCTACCAGACTGCTCCACCCCGCGTAAATCTGTATTTGAGAACTCCAAGACAATAGAGATTCAAAAAATATATTAAATTTTATTAGAATTAAAATGCGTAAAACTCAGTTATTGATATTGTCTTTATCTATAGCTAATCTCTCATAAAAATATCTCGAGTAAAAACTTTGTCTCTAACATCATTGAGCTCAATATTTAATCGATTAGCTACGATTAAGCTGCTTTTATTTTTGAATTTTGATAAATCTTTTATGACCTGAGAATTGAAAAAAGTTTTTTCTTTTAAGAGAGGTTCATAAACTAACGTTTCAATACCTTTTGCTTTTATTCTTTTCATTATTCCTTGAATGGAGCTATCTCGATAATTATCTGAACCCTCTTTCATTGCTAATCTATATATTCCTACAATTTTAGGTTTTAATTTCAGTATAGAACTTGTAATAAAATCTTTCCTTGTTGAATTAGCATCTACAATTGCCTGTATTATGTTATTAGGAACATTTTCAAAATTCTTCCTTAACTGCTGGGTGTCTTTAGGTAAACAATATCCACCATACCCAAAAGAAGGATTGTTATAATAGTTACCAATTCGTTTATCATGTCCAATTCCTCTAATAACTGAATTTGTATCAAGTTTATTTGCAGCGCAATAACTGTCAAGCTCATTAAAGAATGCAATCCTCATAGCAAGATATGTATTCGCAAAAAGCTTTACTGCCTCAGCTTCATTTGAATTCATTATTAATAAGGGAATTTTATCTTTATTTAATTCAGCAACATCGATAAGTAATTCAGCAAATTTTTTTGCATACGGCTGTTTACTTCCAATTATAATTCTAGAAGGAAATAGATTATCTTTTAATGCTGATCCCTCTCTTAAAAATTCTGGAGAAAAAAATATTCTTTTATATGAGACAGTTTTTATTATTTTTTTTGTATAGCCAACAGGTATTGTTGACTTTATTACGATTGTGGCTTTGTTTAAATTGTTTTTAATTACTTCTTTTATGACTTTTTCAATTGATGATGTATCAAACTGGTTAGTTATTGAATCATAATTTGTCGGAGTACAAATCACAACAAAGTTACTATTTTTGAAAGCAGTCTTCGGTGAGGAAGTTGTAGATAAATTTAATTTTTTATATTTAAGAAATTTAGTGATTTCTGGATCATCAACTGGCGATTTTTTTTTATTTAATAACTCCAACTTTTTCCTATCAATATCATAACATAGCACCTTATGCTTTCTTGAAAGCAGAACCGCCATAGAAGTGCCAACATAACCTAAGCCTACGACTGTAATATTCATAATGATAGTAATAGCATAAATCTATATTATTTCACTATAAAGTCTGTTGTGCCATCTCCAAGCTGTCTCAATAATTTCATTAATGTCACTATAAATAATTTTCCATTTTAATTCGGAAATTGCCTTTGAACTATCTGCAACAAGATGCCCTGGCTCACCTATTCTTTTACTTACAAATTGATAATTTACTTTTTTTTTCAAGATAAACTCACATGCCTTGATAATTTCAAGAACAGAAAATCCATTACCATTCCCAAGATTAAAATCAAAGAAACCATTTTCATGAACCAGTTTATTAAAGGCCAGGAAATGAGCATGAACTAAATCGGTAACATGAATATAATCTCTAATGCATGTTCCATCTTTTGTTGTATGATCATTGCCATAAATATTTAGTACCTTTCCTTCATTGAGTACGTTATTAAAAATACTAGGTATAAGATGTGTTTCTGGCTGATGATATTCACCAATCGTACCACTCTCATCTGCACCAGCTGCATTAAAATAACGTAACACCACGGCATTTATATTTCGCTTACTGGATTGTTCTCTCAATTTTTCCTCAAATCGTAACTTGGTCAACCCATAAGGATTAATAGGAATTTTAGTATGGCTCTCATCAATTTTAACTGAATTAACTGAGCCAAATACTGAAGCAGTAGATGAAAATATAATATTTTTAATATTATATTTTATAATGCCTTCTAACAAGTTTTCAGAGGCAGCAATATTATTGTCTATATATATTTGTTCATCAGTGAAAGACTCACTAACTAGTGATTTTGCTGCAAAATGAAATACTGCAGTGTAATTATTGACAGATAGTATATTATCTAGTTCTTTCTTGTTGAGTAAATCTATTTCATAAACATTACAATTTTGTACAGCCCATCTATTACCAGTAGAAAAATTATCAATTACGTCAACTGTGAAATTTCTATCCTGTAAATACTTTACCATATGGGAACCAATGTACCCAGCTCCACCAGTAACAAGAAATTTCATATATTAAAAGAACCCATTATTGATTTAATTGCAAAGTGACCTTCATGTTTAATAGACCTGGCAACGTCCTACTCTCCCATGCCTTAAGACAAAGTACCATCGGCGCTGGAGCCCTTAACGTTCGAGTTCGAAATGGGATCGAGTGTAACCT
>MDSV01237422.1_pt1 | contig 33531 bp, 33 predicted proteins | sample 810851 | NCBI WGS metagenome assembly MDSV01 (sample SAMN05326640, study PRJNA326480) | marine metagenome | isolation source: seawater | place: Atlantic Ocean: North East | collected 2012 | reverse complement strand
ATACAATACACACTGCAAAATTAGGCTGGATGGCAGAGTGGTTATGCAGCGGCCTGCAAAGCCGTTAACTCCGGTTCGATTCCGGATTCAGCCTCCATTAAATATATATTATGAAAATTGGAATCATAGGTTACGGATTTGTTGGTAAAGCTCTCGCAGCTGGTCTTAATGAGGATGTTAGCATTCTAAAAATAGATCCAAAATTAAATACAAATATTAATGATCTAATCGATTTTAAACCTAACGCAATTTTCATTTGTGTCCCAACACCCATGAATGAAGATTTTTCTCAAGACATTTCTATACTTAAAGATGCAATTAAAAAATTAAATGAACTTAATTTACAATCTTTAATTATTATAAAAAGTACAGTACTTCCTAAATATATTATTGAAATTGAGAAACAAATTTCAGAATTCATATATAACCCAGAGTTTTTGAGAGAAAAGCATGCAAAGCAGGATTTTATTGAATCAAAATTGATTGTATTTGGTGAAAACAATACTTCAGCAAAGAAATTAGAGGAAATTTATAGAGATCATTCAAAATGTATTTGCACAAATTATATTTATACTGATGCTATTGCGGCTTCATTAATTAAATATACCATTAACTCCTTTCTTGCCACGAAGGTTACATTTTTTAATGAACTTAATTCATTATTCAATCAATCTGGTACTGAAGAAAGTTGGAATAATTTTATTCTTGCAATTGCAAATGATCCCAGAATAGGTAACTCTCATATGCAAGTGCCTGGTCATGACGGAAGACTGGGTTTTGGTGGAGCATGTCTTCCTAAGGACTCAAATGCTTTCAATATATATTCAGAAGAGGTTGGAGAACCCTTATCTTTATTAAAAAAAGTAATTAAGACTAACAATAAAATTAGAGCTAAGTATAATGTCAGAACTTTGAGAGAATTAGAACAAAATATTAAATATGATGAGGAATAATTTATAAAACCAGCCCGAGTGGTGGAATTGGTAGACACAAGGGACTTAAAATCCCTCGATAGAAATATCGTGCCGGTTCAAGTCCGGCCTCGGGTACCACATATTATGAAAAAAAATTGGCTTGTTGCAACATACAAAACTAATGAAGTTAGAAGATTAGAAAGTAATTTATTAAATCAAAAATTTAATTATTATTTACCAAAAATAACAACAAAAAAGATTAATTCTAGTGCCAAAGTAGAAGTGCTATTTCCCGGCTATATTTTTGTTAATACTAGTTTAGAAAATTACTCAGCTCTTAAATATACTATAGGTATAAAAAATATTATAAAATTTGGAGATAATATCTCCTGCATCTCTGATGAGGAAATTGAAGCCATGCAAATGGCAGAGGAAACATCAAAAATAGATCCAGTAGCTTCACAAATACATATAGGTCAAGATGTCATGATTGCAAAGGGTTCTTTTGCAGGAAGTATTGTAAAAGTTTGCTCGCTTCCTTCTAAAGAACGAGTTGGCATCCTTCTTTCTTTTCTTGGCTCTGTGAGAAGAGTAACTATTCCAGAAAAAGACCTTTGCTTTTAGAATATATTGACTAAAAAAACACACAATAATACAATTGTAAGAATGTTGAACGGTACTAATTTAAAAAATTATTTTAATTATTAAGCCGTGCGGTAGCTATGAATTCTAATTATTTTTTGATACACAAATCACTTCTGCTAAATTAGCAATCTCAAGAGAAAAAGACCAAATTATTACAGAAAATCAATTAGATCTTATGCATATCATTGATGAATGATGGCAGTTCATCTCAAAGACAAATATCTAAAAACTTAGGCTTAAGTATAGGAAAGGTCAATTATTGTCCTAAAGAAGTTATTAGGAACAAAGGAAATAAAACGTGGAAAATAATATTCAGAATGATACCCAATATGATGCTGAAATAGATCTAAGGGAACTTTTGGGCGTTCTGCGAGCTGGAAGTCGAAAAATTATTGCTATAACAGCTATATTTGCTTTCATCTCAATCATTTACGCTCTCTCGGTTCCTAACCAATACAAGGCTTCAGTGTTACTTGCTCCCGCACAATCAGATAGCTCTGACCTTTCAGGAGCCTTAGGTCAATTGGATGGTCTTGCTTCACTGGCCGGCGTTAATATTGGCGCTAGTGAGAGCTCAGAAGCCCAAAAAGCCAAAGAAATTATGAAGTCCTGGAGCTTCATCGATTCATTTATTTCTAAAAATACTATTTCTGTTGAAGTTTATGCTGCTAAAGGATGGACTAGAGAGTCTAATGAATTACAGATTGACGATGACCTTTACGATGTTAAGACTGATACTTGGTTTGTAAAAAATGATAATACAGGTGAAGTTGGAATTCCAAGTAGTTGGCAGCTCTATAAATCGTTTTCTGATCGACTAGTGGTTTTAGAAAACAATAAATCAGACTTGGTTTTAGTGTCTATTGAATATTATTCTCCTTACATAGCCAAAAAATGGTTAGATATGTATGTGGAAGCTATTAATGCTCATATGCAGCAACGCCAAATGAAAAAGGTGACTGAGAATATTAACTATCTGCAGGCTCAGATTGAGAAAACGTCAATTGACGAAATGCGAGAAGTTTTTTACAACATTGTTGAAGAGCAGATGAAAAATAAGATGGTGGCAGAAGCTAGTCCTGAATATGCCTTTGTGGCTGTAAGCCCTAGCATGGTTCCGGAAGAAAAATCCCAGCCTCAGAGGGCATTAATCTGTATTTTAGGCACTTTGCTGGGCGCCATGCTGTCAGTGATCATAGTATTACTAATTCACTATTCAAGAAAATCTGATTAATGCGATCAAACATAGAGCTGTTGGCCATGCTTGATGTCCTTGTTTTCCATTATTAGGGCATTCAAGTAACTTAATTTTCTTTTAAGATAATTATAGCCAAAGCATTTTTATTCCAAAATCTGTTTTACTGAATTATTGCTATTTTTTTTGTAAGGAGAAAATAACTCCAATCGATGTTCAGCCGTTAACACTGCAATTTCAAACTTGTAATTCTATTCACTTCTGCTATCTTGTTCATCCAATGAACAGGCTTGACTACTTATATCTCTCTAGTTTTGTATTTTTTAAGGTTCTGTGTATAAAGCTGCCTACTCTTGCCAGCCTGGAAAAATTAAATTAATACTTCTATCACTCATTATGACCAAACAAAATCTTCAGATAGATATAGCTCAGCTACAGCAAGAGAATCAACAACAACAAGCATTAGCATAGGCTAATGAAATTTTTTAATATAAGCATTTTTATACTTAATAGTCAGATATGATTGAGATTAAATTAAATATACTCGACTGTACCTTGCGAGATGGTGGGTACTACAACGAATGGGACTTTGAGGCCGAGATGGTCACAGAATACTTAGATTCAGTTGCTGAGGCTGGGCTAGAATTTGTTGAATTGGGTTTAAGACAGTTTAGTAATGCAAAGTATCGAGGCGCTCATGCATATACAACTCGAGAGTATCTTGATAGTTTGGATTTACCTAAAGGTCCTTCTTATGGAGTTATGATTGATGCTAAAACTGTTCTTTCTGAAAATATCAGTCAGCAAGACTGTATTGATAGATTGTTTCTTGATGCTGCTGAAGAAAAAATTTCTTTGGTCAGGGTTGCAGCTCACTTTAGAGAGGTGAGCGAGTGTCTCCCAATGTTACAACGGCTTAAGGATAAAGGTTATATAGTTGGTCTGAACATCATGCAAGCATCTCTTCAAAGTGATTTAGATCTTATAAAGTTATCTGAATTAATTAGTCGCTGGGATTGCATTGACGTTGTGTACTTTGCTGACTCGCTTGGGTCAATGGATATATCTGATGTAGAAAGAGTTCATAATTCACTCAGATCTAATTGGGATGGTGAATTGGGGTTTCATGCTCATAATAATAAGGGCCAAGCTATAACAAATGCTATGAAGGCTATTGAGTTAGGTTGTAATTGGATAGACTGCACAGTCACGGGCATGGGACGTGGAGCTGGTAATGCGGAAACTGAGTATTTGTTAATGCAGCCCATCATACAGAGGCCTATGGAAAAGCTTATTCCCCTATTTAATTTAGTAGTAACAAGATTCGATGCGATGAAAAAAATCTGCGGATGGGGGGCATCAGTACCATACTATATAGGTGCTTTGAAAAATATTCATCCAACCTATGTGCAGGAACTTTGTTCAGATGCTTCACTACAATCGTCCTTATTGCCTGGCATATTAAAGGACCTAGGAGATACAGCCCAACCTCAGGTTTTCAACAAGACTGTTTTAGAAAATGTTAAATCCAGTATAGTTCGCCAAGAAGAACATATAGAAGGAGAGATAGTTCCTAATATTTTGGCGGGCAAGGAAGTGTTGCTAGTTGCTCAAACAGATTCAACGGTAAAATATCAAAGAGCAATCGCAGATTATGCAACAAAGAAAAATGCAATTCTCATATCTATTAATTTTCCTAAACTTGCGCCTAGTTTGGCTTATGACTATATCATAGTCTCACATAACGAAAAATTTAGGGAAGACGAATATGCATATCAAAATACTCAATGCCCATTTATAGCTCCTAAAAAACTATTTTCAGATAATACACTTGATGTTGCATTTGATTATGGATTTTCAATAAAGGAAAACGTTTTTAAAACCAATGGCTCCTATTCAGAAATACCATTTCGATTAACATTCGCCTATGCCATTGGCTTCTGTATAGATGCTGGAGCAGATAAAGTAAAGCTAGCAGGATTTAGTGGGTTTGATAAGGATGACCCAAGACAGAAAGAAATGGAATTTTTTCTCTCTATTTTATCTCAAACAGATTTAAAACTATTTTCTTTAACTCCTACTTCATTCTCAATTGAAGAACGCTCAATTTATGCTATCTAGAAATCAAGGTGATTTACATATTTTTGATTGTGATGGCGTCATTCTAGATTCAAATAACTTAAAAGTTGCTGCATTGAGGTCATCATTAGAATTTATTGAAGCACCATCGACATTTATAGACTGGGCAACTAATGAATTTAGCACAAATTTTGGACGGACGAGAGTTAAACACTTTGAAATATTTTTGAGATATGCAGAAACACAAGATATCCTTTTAGATAAAAAAGATATAAATGTTTCCATGCAATGCTATTCTAAAAATGTAGTCAATCTGTATAAAAATTGTGATGTGATAAATGAAACAGACCAGTATATTAAAAAATTACCTAGCTCAAGTTTAATTTATGTTGTTTCTGCATCTAATCAATCCGAGTTAAGATCGGTCTTACCTTCAAGATGTCCTAGACTAAAATCTAGCCATATTTATGGCGGACCTTTATCTAAAGTTGAGAATATTGAGAATGTGATGAGAATTACTGGAATCAACAAAGCAACCTTTTATGGTGATTCTGTTCATGATGCAAAAGCAGCCATTACTTGTAGGCTTAAGTTTTATGGATTATCAAAGTATTCTGCTGACAAAGAATCCTTAAAGGATTTTTGTATAACAAAAAATTTAGGACTTTATTCCGACTGTTTGAGTTTAATAGACAAATGAATTTTGGAGCGGTAGTAATACCTGCGAGATTTGAATCTTCTAGATTCCCTGGGAAGCCTTTAGTTGACATTCTCGGGAAGCCTATGATTCAACATGTCTATGAGGCTTGTGTTAATGCAGTTGGCAACGAGGTAGTTTATATAGCTACAGATTCTGATTCAATAAAGAGAGTAGTTGAGTCCTTTAATGGTAAGGTGATTATGACGTCAGAAAATTGCCTTACGGGAACAGATCGTCTAGCTGAAGTTAATGAAACTTTAGATCTTGATTTTTTAATCAATGTCCAAGGAGATGAGCCAATGGTCTCATCTCAAGATATACGAAAAATTTTTCATTTGATGTCTGCGGATTGCACATCAGTTTTGAATTGTTATTGCGATATTGATTCCCGAGAAAAAGAATCACCAACTGTACCAAAAGTTGTTTTATCTAATTCATCAAAGTTATTGTATATGTCAAGAATGGGTGTGCCTTACGATAAAGAGCAACGTTCGCATGCAATGTTTAAGCAGGTTTGCATTTATGGATTTAGTAGAAATCATTTAAAGTTCTTTTCTTCGCAAGATAAAAAAAGTACTAATGAAAGATATGAAGACATAGAAATTCTAAGATTCTTGGACTTTGATATACCGGTAAATATGATAAAAGTAGATGCCGGCAGCTACGCTGTAGATACACCGGAAGATTTGATTAGAATTAGGCAACTTATGGCTTAAGAAAAATTACTGTACATAAAAGATTAGGAAAAGTATTTCAGCTACTTTGCTAACTGAAGCGCCAAATATTTTAACTAATGCAAAAGGTACAGTGAAAATTTGTTAAGAATTTTACGGTTTGTTGAAAAGAATGTAATAAAATTAAAATTTTTTTGAGGAAAAAGAAATGAAAGCGGTAATTTTGGCAGGAGGTTTAGGAACTAGGCTTAGCGAAGAAACAAACATTAAGCCTAAGCCCATGGTGGAGATTGGTGGTATGCCAATATTATGGCATATATTGAAAATATACTCTTCACATGGCATCAATGATTTTATCATCTGCTGTGGTTATAAGGGTTACCTTATAAAAGAATATTTTGCAAATTATTTCTTGCACATGTCAGATGTGACATTTGATATGCAGGAAAATAATATGGAAGTTCATCAGCGCAATGCTGAGCCTTGGAAGGTTACATTAGTAGATACTGGTGCTGAGACTATGACAGGCGGGCGTTTACGTAGGGTCCGTAAATATCTTGGAGATGATGATTTTTGTTTTACCTATGGTGATGGTATCAGCGATGTAGATATATCTGAATCGATCGAGCATCATAATAAACAAGATACCCTTGCAACACTAACCGCTATACAGCCAGCTGGTAGATTCGGTGCGTTAAGTCTATCTGAGAATATAGTAAAAGGTTTTCAAGAAAAACCGCAGGGAGATGGGGGCTGGATAAATGGCGGATTTTTCATTTTATCGCCGAAAGTAATTCAATATATAAATGATGATGCAACTTCATGGGAAAAAGAGCCCATGGAGAGACTAGCAAAAGAGGGTCAATTATCTGCGTACTATCACAGTGGCTTTTGGCAGCCTATGGACACTCTTCGCGACAAAAGATATTTAGAAGAGCTTTGGCAAGAAAGCAAAGCGCCCTGGAAGACATGGAAATGAATAAAGAGTTTTGGCAGCATAAGAAAGTATTTATAACTGGTCATACCGGTTTTAAGGGAGGCTGGTTGTCCATGTGGCTTCAATCTATGGGTGCCGAAGTTCATGGCTATTCACTGTCACCATCAACCGAAACTAATTTCTATGAAGTAGCTAAAATTGCAAAAGGGATGGCAACAAGCACAATAGCAGATGTTCGTGATGGAACTAATTTCAGCAAAGCAATGCTGCTTGTCGAGCCTGAGATTGTTTTTCATCTGGCGGCCCAACCTCTAGTACGCTATTCATATGAGCAACCATTAGAAACCTATATGGTTAATGTGATTGGAACAGTAAATATGCTTGAGGCAGTTCGCCTAACCCCTAGTGTTAAAGCTGTAGTAAATATTACTACTGATAAATGCTATGAAAATAGAGAGTGGCTTTGGGGTTATCGCGAAAATGAGGCGATGGGTGGTCATGACCCCTATTCAAGCAGTAAAGCATGCTCAGAGTTAGTTACTTCTGCTTATCGAAAGTCGTTTATGGAATCTTCTGGAATATCATTGGCAAGTGCACGCGCAGGAAATGTCATTGGAGGAGGGGATTGGTCTGATGATCGTTTGGTTCCAGATATCCTTAAAACAATAGATCACTCAGAAATATTGAATATTCGTTACCCAAATGCCACACGTCCATGGCAGCATGTTCTTGAACCAGTTTATGGTTATCTACTTTTGGCAGAGAAGTTATTTGTTGAAGGTTCTGTATTTGCGGAGGGCTGGAATTTTGGTCCAGCTGATGATGATGCAAAAAGTGTAAAGTGGATTGTAGAACAAATAGCTGAGATGCATAAAAATCTAAAATGGGAATGTGATGATACTCCTCAACCACATGAAGCAAGTTACCTCAAGTTAGATAGCAGTAAAGCTAAGAGTGAATTAGAGTGGGAGCCACGCTGGAATTTAAAGACAGCACTTGAGAAAACATTAGAATGGCATGAAGCTTGGAGAAATAATGATGACATGGCATCGGTTAGCATATCTCAAATTGAAGGTTATCAATTAGATAATAACTAAAATTAATCATGTCACGTTTTAACTTCACTAAGACTTCTTTGCATGAACTTCTAGTTGTTCAAAGAAAAACTATCGATGACAATAGAGGTTTCTTATCAAGATTTTATTGTATGGATGAATTTCTGGAGGCCGGTATAAATGCCAACATAGTTCAAATGAACCATACCTTAACAAGAAGAAGAGGAGCAGTTCGGGGTTTACATTTTCAAAAACCACCTCATGCTGAAGTTAAAATGGTAAGTTGTTTAAAAGGAGAGGTATGGGATGTGGCTGTGGACCTTCGAAGAGATTCTCCTTCATTTCTAAAGTGGCATGGAGAAATTCTGTCAGCAGAAAACCGCAGAAGCTTGCTCATACCTAAAGGTTTTGCACATGGTTTTCAAACTCTTTCAGAAGATTGCGAATTAATATATTTACATACTGAAAAATATCATCCTGAATCAGAAGATGCGTTTAATGTATCTGATCCTGTTTTAAATATTAGTTGGCCATTGCCTATTTCTGATCTTTCTGAACGCGATACAAATAACTCTTTTATAGATAAAAAATTTCTAGGAATAATATTATGAAATGCCGTCATTGCTCTACTCAACTGAAATTACCTTTAATAGATTTAGGGACATCACCCCCATCAAATGCGTATCTTAATCAAGACACATTGCATGCCTCTGAAAAATACTATCCATTGCGAGTTCTTGTATGTGAGAATTGTTGGTTAGTTCAAACAGAAGATTTTGTAGCTGAAGCTGATGAGATGTTCTCAGATGATTACGCATATTTTAGTTCATTTTCAACATCGTTCTTAAAACATTCTGAGAAGTATGTTAATGATATGGCTGAGCGCTTTTCTCTAAACGAAAACTCTCATATTATTGAGGTAGCTGCAAATGATGGCTATTTATTACAATATGCAAAAGTTCGCAATATTCCTTGCCTTGGTATCGAGCCAACTAAAAGCACTGCAGATGCTGCTAGAGCAAAGGGAATAGAGATTGTTGAATCATTTTTTGGTGTTGAACTTGCTCATAAACTTGTAAAAGAAGGCAAACAAGCCGATCTTACTGCAGCTAATAATGTTTTAGCACATGTACCTGATATAAATGATTTTGTTAAGGGTTTTACAATTTTATTAAACCCACAAGGCGTATCAACATTTGAATTCCCTCATTTATTACGCTTAGTAGATGAGAATCAATTTGACACCGTTTATCATGAGCATTACTCATATTTATCACTTACTGCAGTAAAACAAATCTTTGAGAGCAACGGTCTTAATATATTTGATGTTGAAGAATTACCCACGCATGGAGGTAGCTTGCGTGTTTATGCGCAACGTAAAGACTTAGGTGCTCATAATTTATGCAGTAGCGTAGATGAATTATTGGATCGTGAAATGGATGCAGGTATGAAAAGTATTGATTTCTATTCTAATTTGCAAACTAAAGCGAATAAAGTTAAAAATGATTTTTTAAGTTTTCTTATAAGTGCTCAAAATGATGGCAAGTCAGTTGCTGGTTATGGTGCGGCAGCAAAGGGCAATACATTGCTAAATTATGCAGGTATTAAGACAGATTTATTAACTTATGTCGTTGACCGTAACCCTGCGAAACAAGGTAAGTTTTTACCTGGTTGCCGGATTCCCATTTATTCTGAGGACTACCTAAAGCAAGACAAACCAGATTACGTAGTGATTTTGCCTTGGAATCTACGAAAAGAAGTAATAAATCAACTAGATTATATTAGGGAATGGAATGGAAAATTTGTTACAGCAGTTCCCTCGCTAAAGATTAGCTAAACTTGATATGAAGATTGCTATAACTGGAGCAAGCGGGTTTGTTGGACGAAATGTCTCATCAAAGTTATTAAATCAAGGTGAAGAAGTGATTGCTATAACAAGAGATGCTTCTCGTATAGAAAATATAAATAGTTTTAAGAGTATTTTTGAAATGGATATTACTTGCCCACCAAAAAAATGTTTTGAGAAAATGGGAAGTCCAGATATCTTAATTCACCTAGCATGGGATGGATTACCAAACTACAAGTCACTCCATCATTATGAACAAGAGTTATCATACCAATATAATTTTATAAAGCTGATGATTCAAGATGGCTTATCTTCTTTAGTCGTAACAGGCACTTGTTTTGAATATGGCATGCAGTCTGGTAAATTATCTGAATCAACACCAACTAAACCAACCAATCCTTATGGATATGCAAAGGATGCTTTAAGACAGCAGCTAGAATATTTGAAATCAAGTAACTCATTTAAACTAACCTGGGCTCGTCTTTTTTATATGTATGGAGAAGATCAATCTCGTGAATCTTTATATCCATTGCTTAAACATTCCATTAAACGAGGAGATAAAGTTTTTAATATGTCAGGGGGAGAACAGCTTCGTGATTATTTACATATTGAAGATGTGGCAAATAAAATAGTTCAGATTGCAATGCTTCAAAAAGACATTGGCCCTGTGAATATTTGTTCAGGAAAGCCTATATCAGTCCTTTCATTAGTAGAAAATTGGTTAAGAGAAAATAATTCAAATATAGAGCTTAAATTAGGTTATTATCCTTATCCTGACTATGAGCCAATGGAATTTTGGGGAGATGACAGCAAATTTAATTCTTTTTTTTAAAGATTAAATCAGATAAAAAATTCAGATGATTTAGTTATGGATACATCACAAATTATCCAAAAAATAGATTGGTATAAACCTACCTTATGTATGTTCCATGCTCTGATAACAAGCTCAAGCTATGGTCTTATTAGGTTAAATATTTTGGCGCTCATAAGGATGCTATTTTTTATACCTTTTTCATTGAATTTTAACTCCTCTAAACTTGTTTTAATTTCCTATTTTAGGAATGACCTCTTTAGAGACTTTGATTTAGTCATTAACTCTTTGCCAAAAGACTACTCTACTCTTGAAATAAAGGGTTATCAGAACATTAAACTTAAGAGGTTATATATCAATGATGTCATATTTGCATTTCATGAATCTTCAAAAATCATTGATCATATCCAAGAAAGCCCAAAAAACCTTATCCTGGCCAGAGGCGTCATATTTTTATTTATTCTAGAAGGAATTAAAATAGTAAGGTGTCTTTACGATAAAAACATTAAAGTTGAATCTATTCTTTCATTAATGGAAATGCAGTTTTGTGAAAATATTATTTCTCAATATTTTAGATTGAATGGAGCAAAAACATTTGCTTATCAGCATGGTTACTATCATGATGATGGACATCATGTCACTAGAAAAACTTATATACCAGTAAACTATCTTGCTTCAGTTTGTGAGACTGCTTTTGCATGGGGTGAGAAGAATAAAATATTATTAGAAAAATATACAAAGGCTTCTGTAATTTGTGTTGGAAAACCCTCTTTATTAGGGGCGCCCTCAAACATGTCTTATAGTAATAAAAATGATGTAAATATAAAACCAAGTCATATGGTAGCAATTCTTGATGGTATTAATCTAAGAGATACAAACATTGCAATCATGGATTCACTTTCAAACTATAGCAAAGACGATGAAATAATTTCATTTGCTCCTCATCCTGATGATCCCTATTCATACTCTCAGGTTAATTCAAACAAAATTTCTCAGAATATATTGAATCCCAAAGATCATATAATAGTGGCAAATAATTCATCGGCAATATTGCAGTATGGAAGAGCTGGATTCAATATATTGCTTTATGATAAAAGCAGTTTTTGCAAGGTTATAAGCAAAGAAAGACTTGATATTCTTCCTATCATACATAAAGGAGATTTATGTTTTTATGATATGCAAGCAAAGGATAGCACAGACATCTGGAAAGATTTTATCTATAGTTCAGGTGATAATTGTTTAAGATTAATTTTAAAATCTATAATCTAAATTTAAATAATAATAATTTTTAGAGATAAGTTTTAAATTTTTTTTAAGTAAAAATTTTATTGAACTAAATAGAGGCAATTTTTATGGTTAAGTTTATAAGAAGTTTTTACGCCAATTGTATACATGGTTTCGTAAAAAACTTATATCAATTACAAATACTAGTCATCGCGATAAATCAAATACTATATATTCTGCAGCAGAGTTTGTAGTATTTAATCAGATAGAAGGAGATTATCTTGAATTTGGAGTTTACTCGGGCAATTCATTTTCTCAAAGTTTTCATTACTTAGAGAATAACAGTAGAGATCTAAAAGACATATCAACTTCTCTTGATCATGGAAATTACAGATACTTACAGAGCAAAATAAGGTATTTTGCTTTTGATTCATTTGAAGGATTTCCTGAGATTCAAGGGAATGATCTAACATCAAATGCGCCAGAACATTGGCGCGAAGGTGATACAAGTACTACTAAGGAAGAATTTCTTGATGTTATTCATCAAAATGGAGTAGATATTGATAGAGTGACCCTTGTTAAGGGCTGGTATGATGAAACCCTGACAGATGAGACAAAGAAGAGCTTAGGAATTGAAAAAGCAGCTATGGTTCATATCGATTGTGACTTTTTTGAATCGACAGTACCTTGTTTAGATTTTTTGACTGATATTATTCACGATGGTTCAGTCATTATTTTTGATGATTGGTTCCGTTTTAAAAATGATCAAAAATTGGGCGTTCAGGGCGCAACAAACCAGTGGCTCAAGAAAAACCCACAAATTAAGCTCACAGAGCTTGCCAGACATACTGCACAATCAATGGCTTTTATTGTAAATATTGAAATAATTAGCTAATAAAATTCATACAGAAAATATAAAAAAGCTGAGTAAATGAGTTATTAAAGTTGAAGCAATTTAATTTAAAATGGCTATTTGGACAGGTCTCTTTTTTTGGGAGTGCTAATGTTGTAAATTTAGCAGTTCCATTCATTTTAATACCCTTTCTAGCTTTAGCATATACTCCCTCAGATTACAGAGTGTTATCAATGTTTCAAATGTTGGTAACTTTTTTTGCCATATTTATTGGCATGCAGTCCGTAGCCTCTGTTGTGAGATATACAAAAAACGATGAACGTGATCTTAAGGGCGATAGAATAATAATTGGCTCAACATTTTATATTTATTATAGATCTTTTTTAGTTCTTTCTATTCTAGTTTTTTTTATACAAAATATCCTCTCAGACTTTCTAAAGATTAACAATTCAATTATTTGGTTATCTTTCTTCGTAGCTAATTTATATTTTTTCTGGCAGCTGTATCTTAATTACAGTCAAGCAAAAGAGAATGGACGTGACTATCTTGTCTCTACTGTAATACACGCCTTAATATCTTTGTTTTTAACCCTCGCATTTCTAGCTATAGGATTTGAATTTAATGAAAGGATTACTGCAATAGCTATAAGCGCGCTTATTATAGGCGCTGTCTCTCGATTCAAATTTGGTAACTATATTAAGGTTAAATGGAATAATAATATTTTAAAGAGAAATTTTTGGTATGGCGTAAATCTTATTCCTCATGGTGTATTTGTTTTTATGCTTGCTTATATAGATAAGATTTATGTAAATACCTATTTCACAGAAAGTGTTGCGGGAAGTTATTTCTTAATGTTTACAGTCGCACAAGCTTGTTTAATATTACCAACCGCACTTAATTTAGCTTACAGACCTTGGTTTTATAATAATGCTTCAGATTTTTTAAAAATAAAGCCCATCATGGAAATAAGAAACATTGTTAAAGTTGCTATATTGATTGGCTTGATTTGTGCATTAATTGGTGTAGTTGCCTATTTGGCTCTCTTATTTCTAGGAGAAAGAAATTCATATGAAATTATTAGAAGTGTTTTTATAATACTTTGTGTAATTACAATCATCGATTCGTATTACTTATTTGCAGTCAATATATTACTATTTCTTGAGAAAACGAAAACAGTTTCTATGATCACTTTTGCAAGTTTTATTTTTACTATTATTTTATTGAGCTTACTTGGTCCAATTTATGGTGTCTTAGGAGCTGCTTTAAGCTGCATGTTTGGCTCAGTATTTCGACTTGTATTATCTTATATAATTGGAATGAATGGATTTAAGAAGTTTCATTTAAATAAATGAGTTCCAAAATTACAAGATTTTAAATTATGCATATAATACAATCACATAATTATTAAAAAAATTTTTCCATGATAGATTTTAATAGAGGCACATTTAATAAAAAACCATTCAATTATTTTGAAATCGAAGATGTGTTCGATGAAGAAACATTAGAAAAATTAATTAATGAATTTCCAGATGTCTCATCAACTAAGTCAGTAATGGGCGGCAGAAGAAAACTTGAAGGAAAACTTGCTGACAACTGGCTTAAAGAAGCTAATACATGGAAAAAATTTTATGATTTTATTAATAGCCAAGAAACACTAAACTTTGTGATTAATAAATATAAGAGTGAGTTGAAATACTGGAAAGGTTTTATTGATTCTAATACTAAGATCTCAGACTGCACTGTTCACATGGATTGGTCAATGGCAGAAGATGGTTATGTAAGAGAAATTCATCGTGATTCAGATCCAAGAATCTGGAATTTTTTAATTTTCTTAAATAACAAAAAATGGGAAGGAGGCGATTTCCAAATCCATTCCTCAGATAATGTTGGTTATTTCAAGCAACATTTTTGGCATAAACATCTTCCCATTACAAAAACTGTAGCTGCCAAAAAAAACTATGGTGTCTTCTTTCTTTCAACACCTGACTCATACCATTCAGTTTCGGAACAATTTAATACTCTTGAACCAAGGAAATTTATCTATGGATCAATTACTTTTAATAAAAAAACCTTTCATAGAAAGATGAAGGATAGACCAAATTTAATAAATCTATCAACTGATTTGTTAGATGAAGTTCAAGAGTATCTTAGAAAAATTAAAAGCAGAGTAACTCAATAATTAAATTCCACTTATTTTCTCATTTAATGCTCTCAGATTATTTTATGCAATGAAATGATTACATTTTGTTGTTTTGGAGTTATAAAATAATAGTTAATAGTTAATAGTTAATAGTTAATAGTTATGTCAATTTCGCTTGTTTACTTATGTCGTGGAAAAGATGGGGGTTTATCTGCAGCAGAAAGATTTATAGATAACTATTCAAAATATGATTCTGGATGCAAGCATGATTTGGTTATAGTATTTAAAGGATGGGATGAAGCTTTAGACAAGGATAAGCAAAGGTTAAAAATTAGATTCCAAGCTCTTAAATCAAAAATAGTAGAATTAGATGATGATGGTTATGACTGGGGGGCATATATGCGAGTGTCTCACTTGATACAAACTGACTTTATATGTTTCTTAAATAGTTTTAGTCGTCCTTTAAGTACTTTGTGGTTAGAAAATATATATCAGTGTATTAAGTTAAAAGATGTTGGAATGTGTGGAGCAAGTGGTGCATATAAAGCTTGGCGATTCTCCCTACCTTTTTTTGAATTTAGATTTATGACTTTGATAATGTACCCTTTAAGAATAATTAGAAGATTGCTCAATCACTTGTTATTGTTTGGTTATTATCCAAGTAAGTATTGTCCGCATCTTAGATCTAATGGGTTTGCAGTAGAGCGAAAAATATTTCTTGATTTTATTAATTCCACTGATATTCCTGTAAGCAAGAGAGACTGCTATAAACTCGAAAGCGGACTTACTTCTTATTCTAACTATATTATCCAACAAAATAAGCGATTGGTTTTAGTCGATAGAAGCGGTAATTATTATGATATTAAAGACTGGATAAATAGCAAAACATATTGCTGTCCTGGGCAGCCTGAATTATGCATTGCTGATAATAATACTGATTCATATAACAAACAAAACATTGCAAATAAAAGACAAACTGAATTTGATGTATGGGGTTCCGTTTTTCATGATTAGTTTGATGGATATTATATGTTGATGGTTAGGAGCTTAACAAAGACCTTATACTTAGTCAGTATAGTGGCATTTATCTTTGTTACAATTTTTGATCCAGCCGATGTAGTCTTAGGCCTTAAGGTGCCTCTTTTTATCTTATGTTTTATTACTGGAGGTTTATTTCTCTTAGGACAAAAAGGCAGGATATACATTCCAATGCCTTTAATTATTTACACGCTACTGTTTATATCTATTCCATTATTTTCTATTTTTATTTATTACTTAAGAAGTGGAACAGATCCCTATGAGGGATTCGCAATGTTTAAGGCCTATTTATTTATTTTTTTTGCAATTTTATTAGTAGCGACGAAAATAGATGTGACTAAATATTTATGCAGTGTTTTATCGATAATGGCAGTTTGTATAATATCTCTGTTTATTTTTTTAATTATATTCCCTGACTATTTCATACTGATAAACGCTATTGGTAACGAAACAGAGATTTTCTATTCTGATCAAAGATCTTATGGCGGTGATCTAACATATCAGCAAGCTTATTTTGTATGTTCTCCAATGCTTGTTATACCAATTGCTTATTATTTATATAGATTTCGAGAATCCAGAAATACAGATCTTTTGTCCCTTAGTTTACTTATAGTAAGTTTTCTTGGTTTGTTGTTAGCAGGTTCAAGAAATAATATGTTTGCAGCTCTTTTTATGCTTCCAAGCCTATATATTATTTTTAGCCGAAAAAAGATTTTACCTATTGTATTAACATCAAGTTTCCTGATTATATTTATCTTGATTAACGCAAATGAAATAGCTGCATTGCTTGATCCTTCAGAGATTAGCAATAGTACTAAACTGGGTTACCTATCTGACTATACCTTAATATTTTCAGATCTAAATAATCTTTTTTTTGGTCAGGGACTGGGGTCTTACTACAACTTTTCTATTCTTTCTTATCCTTATTTTATAACTGAATTAACCTATTTTGAATTATTCAGAAACTTTGGATTAATTTTAGGCTTGGTTATGTTTATTATGTTGATCTATCCAATTTTTATTAGCTTAAGACTTGAAAAAGGAGCACTTCTTCAAAAATATATGGCTATTGCCTATTCGTTCTATTTGATAATGTGTTTTACAAATCCCAATCTTTTTAATTCTCTAGGGATTCTTATACTTTGTATTCTTCTCTCCGGTCTTTATAGAGATGGTAGGGTTGTTAATTATAATTCACGTTTATAGTCCAGTTATTTTAATTAAGTGTAATGAGCAATAGGCTTTAAATATGAGTAGCAGAAAGTTTTCGATATTTCTTCCAGTTCGCAATGGTATGCCCTACATCACTGATGCTGTTAATAGTGTTCTTAACCAAACCTATGATAAGTTTGAATTACATATTTTGGATAATAATAGTACAGATAGCACTTTAGAATGGTGTCAATCAATTGATGATAATAGAGTTAAAGTTTCAACCTCTTTAAATTCACTAAGCATTGAGGATAGTTGGGGGCGCATAGTGGAGGCTAATAAAAATGAGTTTATTACAATGTTTGCGCATGATGATATTCTTTTGCCAAACTTCTTGATGAACATAAATAATCTCATTAATTTACATCCAGATGCTAATTTATATCAGGTAAACGGCGAGCTTATAGATGACAACGGATCTGTTATAAGAGAATGCCGATCAATTAATGAGATAGAGACATCTCAGGAATACCTGAAGGCCAGATTCTCTGGTGATAGGGATGTATTTGGAACAGGTTATGTTATGCGAGGTGAAAGATATGACCTCCTAGGAGGTATACCTAAATTCGATCAACTCTCTTTCGCCGATGATGCTCTTTGGGTCATGCTCATAGATGATGGTTATAAGGCATGCTGTAAGTTAAAGTCTATTCAGATAAGGATTCATGAAAATAGTGTTTCTGCTACTAACCCTAGCAATTGGTTTGGTTTTTTGGTTGCTATTAAGCAGTTTGCTGAATTCTTAGATAACTATGAAAAGCAAAATGTTCAAACATTAACCAACCTTCTTAGTTTAAAGAAAACTTTTTTTAAAAAATATCTGATAAATATTTATATATTAGGTCTTGTGTACCACGCAGAAAAAAAGATGAATTTTTCTAGTAGAGATTTAAAACTATTTAAAAATACATATGAGATATTATCGGGCTCGAGTTTTTTATTTTTAATTTTTAATCCTAAAGTCTTGCCTATATTTTTAATGGATAAACTTTATAAGCCACTATTGCCACTAGTGTGGAAGTTACATCAGTCTTTTCGTAAAAGATAGCCGTAAATAATAAAAGGTTGTCATTTAAGGTTAAGGAAATGTTTGAATAAAGTGAAAGATTTGCAAATCTTTTTCCATACTTATTACAATGTTTTGTTACAATGCCTGATTCAAAAAAGAGTAGGATTCACTAATGGACAATAAAAACTATCAGATTTGCACAAAATGTGTAGTTGATACATCTGACCCTACAATAACATTTAATTCGGAAGGTGTTTGTGTTTACTGTACAAACTTTGAAGAGCAGATAAAACCTAATTGGAATCCCAATGAAGAAGGCATGGCAGAAATAATGCCATTGATTGATAAAATAAAAAAAGATGGAAAAGATAAAGAGCATGATTGTATTATTGGTTTAAGCGGTGGACTAGATAGCTCCTTCGTGACATATGTGGCTAAAGAAAAGTTTGGTTTAAGACCGCTTATATTTCATTGCGACGCGGGTTGGAATTCTGACCTGGGAATAAGTAATATTCAGAAAATTGTTGAGGGATTAGATCTTGATTTAGTTACTGAGGTTGTAAATTGGGAAGAGATGAAGGACCTCCAAAGAGCATTCTTCAAATCTCAAGTTCCATTTGTTGATCAAGCACAAGATTTAGCTTTATTTTCTGCTATGTATAACTTTGCCGTGGCTAATGGATTTAAATATGTAATAACAGGAGGTAATAACTCAACGGAAGTAGTGCGTGAGTCAATAGATTGGACCTATTTTTCAACAGATATGAGGCATGTTAGGGATATTCATCAAAAATTTGGTGAAAGAAAGTTAGAAACATTTCCAACATGCGATATTTTCAAGTATAAATTTTATTATCGATTTATTAAAGGTATGAGGGTTGTAAAATTGCTAGATTATTACCCCTATATTAAAAAAGATGCGATAGATGAATTATCTACTCTCTTCGGATGGCAACCCTACCAAATGAAGCACTATGAATCCAGGTTCACTAAATTTTTTGAATCTTATTGGACACCCAAAAAGCATGGTTATGATAAAAGAAGAGTTTATTTTTCAAGTGAGATTCTGACAGGGCAAATGACAAGAGAGGAAGCTTTGGAAAGACTCTCTTCTCCAGAATTAAGTGAAGAAGAAATGCAGAAAGATTTTAGCTATGTTGCGAAAAAGCTTGACTGGACAGAGACTGAATTAATGGAAATTTTTAATGCTCCGAATAAATCATTTCGAGATTACAAAAATAACTACTTTTGGTTAACTATAGGGGCAAGAATAGCAAATCTTTTAGGAGTGGATAGAAGGCTATTTAAATGATTAGAGTAATTGATTACGGTCTTGGTAATGTTCAGGCTTTTCTTAATGTATATAGTTTATTAGGAATTGATGCAGCTAGCGCCAAAGTGCCAAGTGATCTTGATGATGCAACGCATTTAATTTTACCAGGTGTTGGATCTTTTGACCTAGCAATGCAATTGTTTGTTGGTTCTGGAATGAAGGACGCTGTAGAGAACTTAGTGATAAATAAAGGTATGCCAGTACTCGGAGTATGTGTTGGAATGCAAATACTTGCTTCGTCTAGCGAAGAAGGTACTGAATCAGGTTTAGGATGGATACAAGGTACGGTAAAAAAAATAGAATCCTACAAACATGATGATGTACTCCAACTACCTCATATGGGTTGGAATGATGCCATTGCAATAAAAAAAAATCCTTTACTTGCTGCTTCTGAGTTCTATTTCTTGCATTCTTATTACTTTGTTCCCTTTGACGAAGAAAATATAATTGCTGAATTCGATTATGGTACCAAAATGGTTTGTGCAGTCAGTAAAGGGAATATTTTTGGAGTTCAATTTCATCCTGAAAAAAGTCATCATAACGGATCCTTGCTTTTAAAAAACTTTTCAAATACATAAATGGTAGCTTTTTATGCTTAGGCCCAGAATCATACCTTGCTTACTAATTCACAAGAACGGTTTGGTTAAAACTGTCAACTTTAATGAACCAAGGTATGTTGGCGATCCAATAAATGCTATAAAGGTATTTAATGAAAAGCAGGTTGATGAAATTATGGTTATTGACATTGACGCAACTATTAATGGGGTCGAGCCAAATTATAAATTAATAGAAAAATTTTCAGCTGAAGCAAGAATGCCGGTATGTTATGGTGGTGGAATTACTTCTGTTGAGCAAATAAAGAAGATTATCGGATTTGGAGTTGAAAAAGTGGGATTAAGCTATGCTGCAATATCTAATCCTAAGTTTGTTTCTGAGGCTTCTGCTGCGGTTGGAAATCAAAGTATAGCTATTGTGTTGGATGTAAAAAAATTAGATAACAATAAATGGCAAGTTTTTACCCACAATGGAAAGAAACCAGTTGATATACCTCCTATTGAAATCGCTAAAACCCTTTGCGATCATGGTGCAGGAGAATTAGTTATATACTCAATTGATAAGGACGGCACAGGGCTTGGTTACGATCTTGATTTAATTGATTTGTTTAGAGATGCAGTAGATGTTCCCATTACGGCTGTTGGTGGAGCAGGAAGTTTAGAGGATATTTCTGCCTTAATTGATCGTTTTAGTATAATTGGAGCCGGGGCAGGAGATATTTTCGTATTCAAAGGCAAATTTAAAGCTGTTTTAATTACTTATCCTACTAAAGAAGAGAAGGCAAGAATTAGAGCTTACAAAAGAAATATTTGATTTTGCATAATAAATTATGAATATTGTAGTTATTGGTGCTAGCGGTTTACTTGGCAGCGCATGCTTGAGTATTTTTAATGAAAATCCAAACATTAAAGCTATAGGAACCTTTCGATATAAATTTGATTGCAATAAGTTTCCTTATGATTCAAAGCATCATTATTTCTTATCAGATGCTCTTGATGTCAAGCAAATAGAAGTTTTATTTCAACAACTAAAACCAGCCGTTGTTATTAATTGCACTTCATTGTCAAAAAATAAATTACAACTTAATGATCCGCTTGAACTAATTCCCATTTATGCTTTGTTACCCCATATTATTGCAAAGTTTTGTCGTCAATATTCTGCTCGATTTATTCAAATTAGTAGCGATGGAGTTTTTTCTGGAAATAAAGGTTACTATTCTGAAGAAGATCTGCCTGATGCTTGTGATTTATATGGAAAGACAAAGCTTTTAGGAGAGGTGTCTTCAGGAGACTCTATCACTCTTAGGACGTCAATGATTGGACATGATCATAAACAACAAAACGGTTTGGTAAGCTGGTTTCTAAACCAAGAAGGGCCTTGTAAAGGTTTTTCGAAAGCTATTTTTTCCGGTTTTCCTGTAACCGTGCTAGCTAGAATTATTCGTGATCATGTACTAAAAGATGATGCATTACACGGTATATATAATTTAGCATCTAAACCAATATCTAAATTTGATTTGTTGCAGCTAATATCAGAAATCTATACTAAAAATGTAACTGTTATTCCAGATGACAGTATTAAAATTAACCGGTCACTCGATGCTTCTAGATTTAACGATGCAGCTAAATACGAACCTCCTTCTTGGAGAAAAATGATAACATTAATGCATGATGACTACATGAAGAATAAATAATAGGGAGGGATGAAATGTTTACTGATAAAGTTTTAATGATTACAGGTGGTACTGGTTCTTTTGGAAACAAAGTACTTTCTAGATTTTTAGAAACCGACCTTAATCAGATAAGGATTTTTAGTCGTGATGAAAAAAAGCAAGAGGAAATGCGACTTAGATATAATAACAGTAAGTTAAAATTTTATGTTGGTGATGTCAGGGACTATGCCAGCATTAATCAAGCACTCAAAGGTGTAGATTTTATTTTTCATGCAGCAGCTTTAAAACAAGTACCATCTTGCGAGTTCTACCCGCTTGAGGCAATCAAGACAAATACCCTTGGGGCCGATAATGTAATGACTGCCGCAATCGCCAATAATGTTGAAAAAGTAATTTTATTAAGTACAGATAAAGCTGTATACCCAATTAATGCTATGGGCATGTCCAAGGCCTTGATGGAAAAAATTATGGTTGCTAAATCAAGGCTTCAAGGTGATGGTGATACAGTCTTCTGTGCAACTCGCTATGGCAATGTCATGGCCTCAAGAGGATCGGTAATCCCCCTATTCATAAACCAAATCAAGAATAATGAACCAATCACCATTACTGACCCAACTATGACTAGATTTCTTATGTCCCTTGATGAGTCAGTTGATTTGGTAATGATGGCTTTTGAGAGTTGTAACCAAGGTGATATCTTTGTGCAAAAGGCTCCGGCTTGTACTATTGAGGTTTTAGCTTCAGCATTGAAGACAATATTCAAATCAAATATTTCCATTGATACTATTGGAACTCGCCATGGTGAAAAGCTCTATGAATCTCTTATTTCTCGAGAAGAGATGGTTAGGGCTGAGGATTTGGGCCTATGGTATAGAATTCCTTCAGATTCTCGTGACTTAAATTATGAAAAGTACTTTAATGACGGAGAAGAAAAAATTTCAGATACCGAAGACTATACATCACACAATACAGAACGTCTTGATGAGAAAAAAACTATTGATATCCTTACAAATCTAGACTACGTTCAAAATAAACTCCAAGAAGAATAAACCTTAAACCTTCCCCCAAAATATATTTAAGAAATTATCATGTCAGAAATCAAAGAGGAAATTAAAAATTATAACTGCGCGTTTTGTGGTAGTTCAGATATATTAGTTGTAACAGATTTCGGAAATATGGGCTTGGCAGGCGGATTTTTGTCTAAGAAAGAACTTAACAATGAAACTCTTTATCCAATGAACTTAGGGTTTTGTGGAGATTGCTACGCTGTTCAAATAGTGGATAAGATAGATCCCGATACGATGTTTCGAAAGGGTTATTTCTATTTTTCCTCATCTATAGGAACCTTACGTGAACATTTCAAAAACTATGCATATGAGATTGTTGATCGTTTTGTTTCGAGTCCTGAGAGTACCACGATACTTGAGTTTGGTTGTAATGATGGAGTTCTTCTCTCTCCTTTAGCAGACATGAATATAGGAACACTTATTGGTGTTGACCCTGCAAGCAATGTTGTGAAGAACATTGATGATGAGCGGATTGTTACAATAGACTCATATTTTGATGAAAAGTGTGCAGAAAAGGTAGTTAAAGAGTTTGGTAATGTCGATTTGATATTAGCCAATAATGTATTTGCTCATGTAGATGATATAAATGGATTGACAAAAGCTATCGACAAAGCACTAGGTCGAAATGGTGTCTTTGTATTTGAGGTGCATTATCTTGGTAAAATAATAGACGAAATGCAGTATGACATGATTTATCACGAACACATATATTATTATTCATTACTGGCATTAGAAAATCATTTTAGTCATTACGGAATGCAAGTATTTGATATCAAAGAAGTTTCAAACCACGGAGGGTCTATTAGATTCCATGTATGCAGGAATAATAGCGAATTTGCTTCAATCAGTGAACGAGTTGTAAGTCTGCGTAATGAAGAGCTGTCTAAAGGTTTTAACAATATTTCTCTTTTTCAGGAATTTGGTAAAAAGATTAATCAACAACGTTCTAATTTAGTTAACTTGCTCCAGTCTCTAAAGTCTGAGGGCAAGTCTATTATAGGTTATGGGGCATCAGGCAGAGCAAACACTATGTTACAGTTTTGTGGTATCGATAATAAACTTATAGACTATATGGTTGATGATGCACCTGCAAAGACAGGTTTTTATACTCCTGGCTCTCACTTAGAAATTAAATCCAAAATCCCAACAACAGGTCATGAGAGACCTGATTATGTTGTCATTTTCGCTTGGACTTTTCTAAAAGAAATTTGTGATAGGAATATGGATTATATTGAATCTGGAGGTAGTTTTATCGTTCCATTACCTGATGTAAAGATTTTAGATACGAACTCACTCTAAACTACAATTTAATAAATAGGAGAAACTAAATGAAAGTAATGACAATCTTCGGTACTAGACCTGAAATGATTAAAATGTGGGGTGTGCTGAAAAAGTTAGATGACATGAACTTTGAACATATTATGGTTCATACTGGTCAGAACTATACAAAAGAACTAAAAGATTTTTTCTTTAATGACTTAGAATTAAGAGAGCCAGATTATCAGTTAAAAATTGATGTTACAAGTTATGGTGCAGAGGTAGCTGACGTTATCAAAAAGTCTGATGAGTTATTTGAGAAAGAAAAGCCAGATGCTCTTATAATTCTTGGGGATACTTATAGTGGGTTATCTGTCATGCCAGCTGCGAACAGAGGCATTAAAATCTTTCATATGGAGGCTGGTCTTAGAGCATTCGATCGCAGAATGCCAGAGCAACGAAACAGAATTTTAATTGATCACATGAGTAATATTTTATTGCCTTACAACAATTACCATAGAGAAAATTTAATAAATGAAAATATTCATCCATCTAAAATATTTGTAACTGGAAACACAACCTTTGAAGTAATGAGGCACTTTATGCCAAAAATTGAAAGTAGTAATATTCTCTCTGAGCTTAAATTGAAATCTAAAAACTATATCCTTGCCACAGCACATAGAAGTGAAAATGTTGATAATCCAAAATTTTTAAAAATAATAATGAACTCTCTGGGAGAAATTGCTAAAAATTTCAGCTGTGAGGTTATCTATCCGATGCATCCAAGAACACAGAGTAAGTTAGATCTTTCTACTTTACCTACTGGTGTTAGAGTTATAAACCCTCTTGGATTTTATAATTTTTCTCACCTTTTGAAAGAGTCACTATGTGTAATTTCTGATTCTGGGACAGCCGCGGAAGAGGGAATCTTTTATGGTGTTCCTAATGTAAGTCTGAGAATGGCAACAGAGAGACCAGAAACCGTTGAGAGTGGATCTACCATAATATCAGGGATGGATCCGAAAAATATTGTTGAATCAGTTCATACAGCTATCGAAGTGCCTTGGGCAGTGCAATATGATTTTGCAGAACATCACTCGCCTTCTTCAGTTGTTATTAACTGCGTTAGAAGTCAGATAACAAATTTTTTCTAACTTCAAAATGACTAATTCAAATTTAAATGGAGTTGTTTCGTGAAAATTGCTCTAGTATGCCAATATTATCCACCCAATAGAACTTCCCAAGCTGTTCAGATGAGAGATTTGGCTGTTGGGCTTAAAAAATTAGGACATGATATTTTTGTTGCAGTTCCTTCTGAATATCCTACTTCGAAGAGTTGCAATGTAGATTCTGATGGTATAAGTGTCCTCAGAATTCCCTCTTTAAAAATTACAAATGTGAACTTTGTAAAGAGAGCATTCGGTGAGTTATTTATGCCGTTCATTATGTTAAGGGCTATTCGAGGGTCAAATTTTCCTTCAAAAGAACTTGATCTAATTGTCTGGTATTCACCTTCAATTTTTTTTGGGCCTGTTGTTTCTTATTTGAAAAAAAAATCTTCTTGCAAAGGCTACCTCATTTTAAGGGATATGTTTCCTGAGTGGCTTGCCGATGTTGGTGTGATGAAAAAAAGATTTGCTTATTATTTTTTCAAAATGGTAGCAATATATCAGTATGGACTAGCAGATGTTATAGGGGTTCAATCTGAATCAAACCTATCTTATTTCGATGGCCGGAACGCTAATCAAAGAGGAACTGTCGAGGTTTTAGAGAATTGGTTAAATTCAAAAGATGGCCAGATACCATGTCCTGAATACCTCACCAAAGATCTGCTAGAAAAAAAAATAATTGTCTACACCGGTAATATGGGAGTTCCGCAGGGGATGGACATCCTAATCCATCTCGCTGACTTTTTAAAAAATAGAGATGATATTCATTTTCTTTTTGTTGGAAGAGGGACAGAGAAGAAAAGGCTCGAAACTTTGGTGTTCAATATGAACCTATATAATGTTAGCTTTTATGATGAAATTGATTCTTCTGCAATTCAGGATTTACTTAAAAAATGTTCATTGGGGCTTATAGCTCTTCATCCTAAACATAAATCTCACAATATTCCTGGTAAATTTCTTTCTTATTTGGCTTCTGGACTTCCCGTCCTAGCCAGAATTAACAAAGGTACTGATCTTGAAAAACTTATTAATTTTAATAAATTAGGCTTTGCCTATACCGGAGATTCAGTTGAGCAATTTGCTGCAAAAGCAATTGAATTGATTGATGACGACACTGCTTTAGGTGAAACGGCAAGAAGAGGGAAATCTTTTTTTTTAAATACATATTCAGTAGAAAAAGCGACAAAGCAAATAACTAGAATATTGAATTAATAAAACTATGATTCGACTGGGTTCAGAAAAAATGGAACTTAGTATTGTTGGCGACCAATAAAACAATTAATATTGTAATGATTTTGACAGACCGGATATTAAGATGATATACATAATTACTCAAAGAGACCCATTTTTTATTGATGCTTTTTTACATCGATTCGATGAGTTTGGTGTTTCATATAAAGTTTTGGACTTACCCAATTTCAATAAGGGCTTTTATTCTGGATTATCGCGTGCGTTTACTCTTTATGGCTTTTGGGGAGTCTTAAAGTTGATCCTATATTATTTACAAAAACGGCCATTCTTTAAATTTAATCATATGATTGAAAGTTATAGCTATGCAAATATTGAGGAAGCTATGGTTAGCTTACAGTCTATTAATGATGAGGATGTAATTTTGTCGCTGTCAGCACCTTGCAGAATCCCTATAGAAAAATTTCCCAATAAAATTTGTAAGTACAACATTCATTGTGGAAAGCTGCCTGAATATGCAGGCATGATGCCAATTTTTTGGCAAATTCTAGATGGTAATTCAACCATAACCATAACCATACATGATTTGGCTGCCGAGATTGATACTGGAAGCATTTTAGTGGAGACTGAAATGAAAATCTTACATTCTCTCTTTATTACTAGTGTCAAAGCCAAGGAGAAATCTGCAGAGTTATTTTATGATCTCTTGAATAAAAATTTAGATTTCCCCAATCCAATGCCGCGTTCAAAGCCTATAAAACTAACAAAATTTCCGCAAAAGGACGATGTACACCAGTTTAAAAAACGTATGAGGTTAATATGAAGCATGAGCTGATTTTCACAATGGATGTGGAAGACTGGTATCACTCTGAAAATGTAGTGCACTATTTACCAGAAAAATATCCCGAATATTCATCATTGTACATAGTTGAAAAAATAATGAATTTTCTAGGTGATAGAGGAATCAAAGGCACGTTCTTTTTTTTGGGAACTGTTGCGAAGGATAATCCAAACATTGTTCTTGATCTATTTAAGGAGGGTCACGAAATAGCCAATCATGGCTGGGATCATTCACTGCTGAATACTATGGATTACGCCCAAACACATGACGATATTAGGCAATCAACGGAAGTTCTTGAGACTATTATTAATGATAAAGTGTTAGGGTATAGATCACCGTGTTTTAGTGTCAATGACAGCATTTTCGAAATATTAAATTCTTTTGGTTACAGATACACTTCGATGGGTATCAGATCTACACTGCATGATCGGTACTCGAAAAATTCTGGATATAGAAACGCCATTGTTGATTTAGAGTTACCAGTTGCTTCCAGATTTGGTTTAAATATTCCCGCTACCGGGGGAGGCTGGTTTCGTTTATTTCCTTGCATTATGCAAAAATTGTTACTTGGAATCAGTGATCAAAACCCCAAAATCTTTTATTGCCATCCTTGGGATTTTGATGAGTTTAAGCCTGCTTTGAAGAGCATGCCTTTTAGTTATCATTTTCGCCATACTGTGAACACAAAACATTCTTTTAATAAGCTCAGCCAATTTGACTTCAGCAAAAATGTGCTAAAAAATAGTATCTAATTATCAATGTTATTAAAAAGTTTATAGGAGATTATAAAAATGTTTTTAGTGACAGGATCCTCTGGCTATGTTGGGTCTTCATTGATCCCAATGTTGAGAACTTATGGTAAGGTTGTGGGGGTTGATCGTTTACCCTCTTCTAGAACAACTTTGATAGAAGACATCGCCTCACCAGACTTAATGTTTCGATTAAAGGAACTGGATGATGGGGAATTCAGCATCATTAATCTTGCGGCGGCCCGATCAGATTTTGGTTCTTCAGCTGAAGATTATTACCATGTCAATGTTACTTGCCATAAAAAATTTTTAAACAGCATTGATGATCTGAAAATAAATAAATTTATTCATGTCAGTTCTGTAGCTTCTTTCAATGGTAGCGCCATTCCTTTTTCTAAAGATTTAGGGTGTGATGACGCATATCGTTCCACAAAATATCAGCAAGAATTGTTGATTAGAGAGTGGTGTAATGCCAAAGGTATTGATCTGATAGTTTTATATCCCTCGGCAATTTTCTCATCAGATAAACGGAGTGATACGAACATTGGCAAAATGCAGTCGCTTGCTAAAATAATTCCTTTTGTTCCGCTAATTGATACTACCAAGACAATTACTTTTCTACCAAACTTTTCAAAATTCATTATCGCAGGAGTGAAGGGTGACCTATTTAATGGTAATTATTTATGTGTTGAAAGGCCTGTGCTGACGGTTAGCGAAATGGTAAAAATTTTATCTGGAAATTCTAAAAAGATATTAAAAGTACCTTTTCTTAGGGGCACTTTGGCATTTATCGCTATGTTGCTCCATGTATTGGGGGGATTTGGCAAGATAGACCTAAAATTAACCCCTAACCGAGTGGTTAAATTGTTCGGTGATACTAGTTATTCAAACTTAGAAGGTTTTGAGGTGGACGAGTTTGAGTACAATAATCTTATGGCCACTGAACTACCAAAAATCTTAGATGATTTTAACTCATGAGATTGTAGTTAGCTCTTAAGGTTAACTCTAAGAGGTTTAGTGGAGCGATTCTAGTAGTTTGATATTTATTCAAATTTAGGTATTTATTGCTCGAAAACTATATAATTCATTGGCCAATCAATTAGGAGGTAACGTATCTTATGCTCTCATCAAGGAATATGATAACCAAAGAAAAATATAAAATACCTGAAAAGCTTGATGATTCAGCTACATTAAAAGAGTTTGTAGAAACAAACTCAGGTAAAAAAGTCGTGGTGGTCCAAGGTTTAGGTTTTGTGGGCGCTGTTATGGCTTTAGTCTGTGCCAATGCCCTAACAGAGGAATATGCAGTAATAGGTGTTGATCTTGCTAATGAGAAAACTTACTGGAAAATAAGATCAATCAATGAAGGCATTTTTCCGCTAATTGCAGATGATCCCAAAATAGCTGAGTTCTTTGACAATGCTAAAGCAAAAGGAAACTTTTTGGCAACTTATGATCCATTAGCTTATCAATATGCTGATGTAGTTATTGTAGATATTAACTTAGATGTTAAAAAACAGTCAGATAAGGAAGGAGGTTTACAGGACTTTGATGTTGATTTAAATGGCTTTAAATCAGCAATTCAATCTATCGGCAGGAACTGCCGAGATGATGTTCTTGTTCTTGTTGAGACGACAGTCCCGCCTGGAACTTGTGATCAAGTTGTCAAACCAATAATTGAGGAAGAGCTCAGCAAACGAAAGCTAAACCTTAACAACTACCGACTTGGGCATTCTTATGAGAGGGTAATGCCCGGTCCTAATTACATCAACTCCATCCGAGAGTTTCCTCGCGTCTATGCTGGCGTTACAGAAGCTAGCGCGAACGCAGTTGAAGAGTTTTTGAAAACAATTATAGACATTTCAAAGTGTGATCTTACTAGGCTTGAGCATACCAATGCTACCGAGATGGCTAAAGTTCTCGAGAACTCTTACCGTGCTATGAATATCGCATTTGCAGTAGAATGGTCAAGATTTGCTGAGGAGGCTGGTGTTGACTTATATGCAATGGTCAATGCTATTAGGGCTAGAACAACTCATGCCAATTTGATGTATCCAGGCATTGGTGTAGGTGGCTATTGCTTAACGAAGGATCCTTTGCTTGCAAGCTGGGCGCGTAAATCTCACTTTGGATCTTCGTCAGGTCTTGAAATGAGCATTAACGGTGTATCTGTAAATGATCAAATGCCGAAGTTTGCATTTGATCGCCTTGTTCAAGTGTTTGGCGATGTCAGTGATAAGCGGGTTACTTTTCTGGGTGTGTCATATCGGGGAGATGTTGGTGATACTCGCTTTTCACCAGTAGAACCCATAGTGGAAATGGTTCGAGATACTGGAGCAGAAATAGTATTACATGATCCGTTTGTATCATATTGGGAAGAGCAAAAGTGTTATGTTGAGTCCGATTTAAATGCCGTGCTTGATTCAGCTACCGATATAATAGTTGTGTCTGCGGGTCATAGTCAATACAAGCTAGAATCAACTATTGACAAATTGATGACATTAAATCCGGTATTAATTTTCGACACTATCGGCTTGTTTAATAAAGATCAGCTGTTGATTTTACAAAGTAAACACAAGGTATCCGTCCTCGGGCGTGGTGATCTAAAGTAATTATCTCGAGTTAAAGTATGAAGGAAGTATTAGTATTAGGTGGCGGCGGATTTATAGGAAGAAATATTGTAGAGTTTCTCGTGAATAGGCGAGATTGCAATGTTACTGCAGCCGATATTAAAGAAGGCTCTAACTGGCATAAATTGTCTAATGATGAGAACACACGTGATCGATTCAAAGCTGTACTAGCAGATTTCACTGACATCAGTGCTTTTGATAACCTAAATCAAAGTTTTGATGAAGTCTATATGTTGGCTGCTGTTGTTGGTGTCAACCGTACGTTAAAGTTTCCTCAAGATGTCATTAGAATAAACACACTTTTAACGATGAATACTCTTGATTGGATATCCCGCAATCCTATCAAAAGATTATTGTTTGCTTCATCTAGTGAAAATTATGCGGGCACTTCTGATTTATTCAACATAGAGATCCCAACCTCGGAGGAGGTGCCCTTATGCGTTGGAGATGTAAGACATCCTCGTTGGACTTATGCGATGACAAAAATGCATGGCGAATCGGCGTTTATACATTCAGCTGAGGCATACAATTACGAATTCACTGTTGTTCGGTACCAGAATATCATTGGCCCTGAAATGGGCTTTGGTCATGCAATTCCTCACATTGTTGAACGCTTTGTTAAGGGTGAAAAGTCTCCATTTAAAATTTATGGTCATAATCAAACGCGGGCATTTTGTTATATAGATGACGCAGTTTTGGGCACAGTGGGTGCTATGGAGAGTAATAGGGCCGCAGGTGAGATTTACCATATTGGTAAGCAAGACGAAATCAACATGGAAACTCTTACTACCTATATAGGTAGCTTAATGGGTTATGCAGGGGAGTATGAGGCAGCAATGACTTATCCGGGTTCGGTTGCAAGACGTTGTCCAAACATTGGTAAAGCACAGTCACACTATGGTTATTCACCAAGCATTCATTGGAAGAAAGCCGTTGGTTTAACTACCGATTGGTACCGTACTTTTTTTAATTCTGGTCAATCTCCCCAGTCAGGTGGTTTTGAAACTCCAGAAGATGTTTTGGCTAAGGTGAAAAAATAGTGGAAAGAGTCTTAGATATTGTGCTTAGTTTTTTGGCGTTAGTGGTTCTGATACCCTTCCTATTACCAGTAGTTATTATCTTGAAATTTACAGGAGAGGGAGAGGTTTTTTATATTCAGGAGCGAGCCGGTCTTGGAGGTAATTCGTTCGGTTTGTATAAATTTGCGACAATGTTAAAAAATAGTCCAAACATTGGTGCGGGCGAAATAACAGTTCGAGGGGACCCTAGAGTACTCCCTTTTGGAAAGTTTCTCAGAAAAACAAAGTTAAATGAGTTGCCTCAATTGTGGAATATTTTTATTGGAGATATGAGCGTGGTTGGTCCTCGGCCTATGGTACTAAACACGTATGCCCACTATACGGAGAAGGCGCGTCAGAAGTTAGATACAGTCCGACCCGGATTAACAGGTATCGGATCGATTATTTTTAGGGATGAGGAGCGGTACTTGGCCGATCGTAATGAACCAATGATATTCTATAAAGAACATATAATTCCTTATAAAAGTAATTTAGAGAGTTGGTATGTTGATAATAGTTCTATCTGGCTCTATTTCAAGATTATCTTTCTAACTGCTTGGGTAGTATTGTTTCCGCGAAAGAGTAATGTTGGTGCTTGGTTTGATGGATTGCCTCCTCTTCCTGAGATCCTTAAGTAGCAGCTTTTTCGTTGATGGCGTGGATGAGATGCCAGAACAATTTTGTGAAATATATAAAGAGATTTTAATTTCAAAGAGTAGTTATAAAAAAATAAATATCAAAAGCTGCACTGTGCAGCTTTTTTCGTTTATATGTTTTGTTCTTTAAGTTCTTGATTGTCAACAATGCATATATAATTGATTTTTAAAATTTATAATACAATGATCCAATTTAATAACTTAAGTCAAGAAATACCTTATCAAATTTTAAAAGAGAAATATGATAAAGCTATTGCAGCAGGTCAAAAAGGTATTGAGGCTATTTCAATTTCTTCTTATAACAAGGAGTTAAATGAAGTTGATTCTAGGTACGTAAATCTTAAATTTATTTCAAATGATGAATTTATTTTTTTTAGTAACTATGACTCTCCAAAAGCAGCTTCTTTTAATTCTAACAATCAAATAGCTGTATTAGTTTACTGGCCTAGTATTAATGTCCAGATTAGAATTAAGGCTAAAATAAAAAAAACGTCAATCGAATATAATCAAAAATATTTTTTTCATAGATCTGAAGAAAAAAATGCACTAGCTATTTCATCAAATCAATCAAGAAAAATAGATTCATTTATTACAGTAAAAGATAATTTTAAGAAATCCTTAAAAAATGATGATTTAAAAAAATGCCCAGAGTTCTGGGGAGGCTATTCATTCACCCCTTACTATTTTGAATTCTGGGAAGGACATGAGTCACGATTAAATAAAAGAGAAGTGTATAAAAAAAATGATGATAGCTGGAAGCATCATATTCTTCAGCCCTAAGTAAAATTTTATTGCGTAATAGGTTAATTAGTATAAAATTATCTACACAAAATGACATACATAAAAATATCACAAATACATAACATTATTTTTAATATTTAATGTCTATAATCTACTCTTATCCTCCAAAGGCACTCTCATAGCTTCTCAAAAGAAAAATATAACCCCTATTAATGAAAAAATTAGAGCTAGCGAAGTCATGCTTATTGGTTCTAATGGAGATAAACAGGGCATAGTTTCAATT
>MDSV01108474.1_pt1 | contig 33544 bp, 34 predicted proteins | sample 810851 | NCBI WGS metagenome assembly MDSV01 (sample SAMN05326640, study PRJNA326480) | marine metagenome | isolation source: seawater | place: Atlantic Ocean: North East | collected 2012 | reverse complement strand
CGATGTCGGAAGGATTTGCATCACAGAATTACAATTAATTTTTGTTAAAAAATCAAACATAAAATCGTCATTAGTTGCTGAATCACTAGCATATTTTGCCTCTCTTTCAAAAATATTTATGCCTGGATAAAATTTTCTTACGTATTCCATTATTACTATATCATCAGTGTTAACATAAACTTGATCAAAAATATTTGATTCTAATGCTCTTTTTATACAATAATCAATCAAAGGTTTGCCATTAATTAATCTAATATTTTTTTTTGGCACTCTTTTACTTCCAGAGCGCGCTGGAATCATAGCTACTTTTTTCATAAATTTTATATATTTTTTAAATAAATTTTCTCTCTAAAATAATCTTCAAGAAACTTTTCTATTTTTTTATATTCAATTAAATGTTTAAAAACTCTTCCTGCCCCTTTACTTAATATTAGCCCTATCTTGTTTCCAATATTTTTTTTATCTTTTTTTAATGCACTCTCATAATTATTTTTTTTAATATTGGGGAGAGGGAAATCTAAATAAATCTCAATACATAAATCTCTCATATAATTTCTTTCTTTTACACTTAAAAACCCAAGTTTGACTGAAATATAATTTGCTATATCTATTCCATATGAAACCGCAATCCCATGAGGTATTTTATATTCTGTAACAGATTCAATTGCATGACCAAAAGTATGACCATAGTTAAAAACATTTCTAGGCCCTTTATCAAATTCATCAAGCTCGATCATTTCTTTTTTTATAGATAAACTTCTAAAAATCATTTGATCGATTAGTGAAATATTCTTTTTTGCATTTTTTATCTTACTTTTAAAGAACTCCATATCTTTTTTGGAATTAACCAAAAAATAATGAAGCATCTCCCCTAAGCCTGATATTATTTCTTTCTGACTTAAAGACTTTAAAAATTGAGTATCTATAAATACTTTTCTGGGCGGATAAAATCCTCCAACTAAATTCTTAAACTTTTTTAAGTTTATTGACAACTTGCTTCCTATGCATGAATCACATTGACTTAACAAATTTGTTGGAAAGAAAATCCAATCGACACCTCGATAAATTATAAAAGCAATAAATGATGTTATATCCTGAGTAATTCCACCTCCAATTGCAACTAATTTATTATTTTTCCTAAAACCCATTTCAACAATCTGAGAAATTATTGATTCAATTTCATTATAGCTTTTAGCCTTCTCACTTGCTTCAATTAATATTAATTTATTATTAATATTATCGAATATTTGTGGGTATAGTTTATAAATATTTTTATCAAGAATAATTATATCACCGACTAATAAATCATCTTTAAGGCTTTCATTTATTTTCTTGGTAAAAAAGACTTTATAAGGATGAACTTGAGAATTAATCTCAAGTTTTTTAAATAATTGTAAATCCTCCATCAATTATTATATTTTGACCAGTTAGGTATTTATTTTTTTCTGAACATAAAAAAGAAACAAAACTTGCTATTTCTTCAGGTTTAGCAAATCTACCAACAGGCACTTGTTCCTTTAATTTATTCTTTTGCTCATTAGTTAATGAATTATCTGTTAGCTCTGTCATTACAAATCCTGGGGAAACCGCATTGATTAAAATATTATTTTTTGCCCACTCTATTGCCATGGATCTTGTCATTCCAATAATTCCAGTTTTCATTGTAGAATATAAAGTTCTATTAGATTTAGAAATTTTACTCCATATTGATGATATATTGATGATCTTACCTCCACCATTTTTACTCATATTTTTTGCAACAGTTTGAGAAATTCTATATGGAGCCTTGAGATTAATATTTTGAATTTTATTATAGTCCTCTTCAGTTACTTCAATTTGATTTTTAATAATATTAATCCCCGCATTATTAACTAACACTCTGATTTCAGTCAAAACTTCAATGATTTTAATAAAATCTTCGATACCCCTTTGTGTTGAAAAATCTGCTTTAATCCACTTTGTAACTGCTGAGATTTTCCCTTTTCCAGATGTTGAAGTCCCATAAACAATATATCCGTTTTCATTCAAGCTTTCTGCAATTGCCTTACCAATTCCTCTACTTGTTCCTGTAACTAAAGCTGTTTTTTTCATTTTAATTCTTTTTTAGTGAACTTTTCATAATCATTCATTAGCCAATTTAGTGCATTTTTAGCCTCAGCAGAAATTCCTTTAGTCACCCATTTATATAATTTATCAATTTCTTCAGAATTTGATTTTGCATTTGTTTTTTCCCAGCTAACTCTTCTGTATATTGACAAATTTCTTCCATGACTTAATATTTTTCTTGGGATTTTTTCTCTCTTAAGCACCTTTAGTGTCTGATTAGTTATTTTAGTCCCTAATCTTTTACAAATTTCTTTTAAGTGTTTATCTGGTTTTTTAACAAAAGACTCAAAGGTTAATTCATAATAATTAGAGGCAGGATTTATCTCTCGCTGATTATCAATTTTTCTAATCCATTCAAGAAAAAATATTGCCTTTTCTTTTGAAGAAGCTGTCATCATTTTTTCTTCTTGTCCATAAAAATAATATGGGTATTTCTTTTTTTTGATATTGTAATAAAGAGAAAAATCTCTATTAGAATCAATAAGATTTTCCATGTTCCACATATTTTGTTTTATCATATATAAAGGATTCCGATGAAAATTAATTAATAACATGTTTTCGTTAAGACAGTTAATTAAGGGTTTTGAGAATGCGCTAATACAATGAGTTACTAGATGTAAAATAGGTTTCTCTTTATCAATTAATTCAGGAACTGCCTGATCGCCTTTAGCAAATAATCTTCTAAAATATTTAATTTTATTATGTGATTTAAAAACAGATGACAAATCAGAATATCTAAAGTTTACTTCACGAGACATCATTAGATTATATAACATATAATCCATTTTTGAGGAAATCATTTTAGAGGCTATTTGTGTTTCAATTTTTTTAAAATAATTGAGAATGCAATAAGTCTCTATATCATTAGCATATTGAAAAAGCTCAACCCTATCTATAGAAGAAATTACAGCTGAAAGCATAGTTTTTCCACATCCAGGTAATCCATCTACAATTACTGCATTGTTACATAATTTTTCAGGTCTATCTAATTTAAAATCCATTAATTAAAAACTGTTTTTTTTAATTTCCAATTTCCATCTATTTCTTTTTCCCATAGGTGAGGAGATCTAAAACGATCTGTTAATTCATTTTGAAAATAGTTTGGATCTATATTTAAATATTGCATTAGTTCATCAAAATATCGACTTGGAAATTCTCCATCAAATTTTTTAACTAAAGCTACTGCCTCTTCCCTGTTAATATGTCTATTTCTAATTTCCTGAGAAGCATCATAAGTAGTCCTTCCAATCCCAAACTTTATATATGTTGTGTAAAAATGTAAATCATCTATTTTATCATCAATACTACTATACTTACTATACGTTCCCTGAGACCTATGTGGTCTTGGTTTGAATCCTGTGTTTTCAACAGCATAATAATATACTTCTTGAGGAGTCCACTTTAAATAATATCCCAAGTAGTGTACTTCAATATTTGATTTTTCAATTTCTTGAATAGTAGCAGGTAGGAATAATTTTAAATCTTTTTCACTAAAGCCATGACTTTCTTTTAACTCTTTTAAAGACAGTCCAGATATATATATATCATTTTTATTTTCAGATGCATATATAGATTTATTTCTCAGTGAAGTAGTATTATCAGCAATCGGGTTTCCATATTCAGCTTCATTTTCTCCATAAAAAATTAAAGGAATTCCCATTTGAGCAGCAATTTTAGGGGCTAAATTTTTTTGTCCAAAGAAAAATGTTTGGAATGGATGAAAAATATTCTCAATAGCTAGATGAGTTAATTTTTTCATCACTTGGCCATTTGGTTTAAAGCTAACATTATCAAAACCTCCAACTTCTATCCAGTTTTTCCAATTTTCATAACCATATTTAGTGTACATAATTGGGGGCCAAGTATAAGTTAAAGGATTCATTCCATATTTATATTTTAAAACATGGGCTTGATAAGCACTATCTTTTCCACCACTCCCTGGAACTAAACAATCATATGAACCATCTTTACTTCTATATTTTTCAAGTAGTTGAAATAATTTTTCTTCACGATCTTTCCAATTTATTTTTTCTTTTTCATCTGCGGCTTTACATCCATCACAAATACCATCTTGATCAAAGCTTATTGTTTCTTTTTTAGAGCTAATATTATGTTTGAATTCTTTTGCTGAATTAGGTTTTTGATTTGACATAACACATCTTTTACAAAATTCAACATGCTCAGGCAAACCATACATTGCTTTTTTTTCCATAATAAATAACTTAAATTATTTTAATTAAATTTTTATATACTTCTAATCCATTTTTCCCACTCTTTTCAGGGTGAAATTGAATTCCAATTACATTTTTATCAATAATCACAGATGGATATTCAATTCCAGCATAAAATGTTGTTGCAGAAATATTTTTAACATTTTTAGGCTGACAATAAAATGAATGAACAAAGTACATATAACTATTGTCATTTATGTTTTCAAGTATTGAAAAATTTGAATCACTTGTGACTGGTTTTTTAATTTTATTCCATTGGATTTGAGGAATTATATTAATTTCACCAAAATCATTTTTAATAGGAAATTTTTTTATTGAACCCTCTAAAATATTTAGTCCTTTTGTTAAACCAAATTCATTACTTTCACTAAACAATAATTGCATGCCAAGACAAATACCAATAAATGGTTTTCCAGAATTTGCAAATCTAATAAGTGGTTCAATTAGCTTTTTTTTATTTAAATTCCTCATTGCGGTTCCAAATGAGCCAACTCCTGGAAGTATTAATGCATCTGCAGAACTAATCCTTTCAATTTTATCTGTAACTATTGTATTATAACCAAACTGATCGCAAGCTTGCTTCACGCTGAATAGGTTTCCAAGATCATAGTCAATAATTGCTATTGTTTTTTTCATTTTTTAAACAGGTCGAATATTAATATTATTATTATTAAGACATTCTTTTATCTGTCTAATTGTAAGTGTATTTATTTTTCTTTTCATACCACTTTTTAAAAATAAATTGTTTCCTTCAAAGTTATTTTTAACATCATTACGATTAATTTTATTGATTGCTTCATAATGAAGACATGAAGATAAGGCAAGTCCATTTACACCAGTATTTATCGCTTCTTTAATGTTTTCAATATTTCCAGCACCTCCGTGGGCAATAATAGAAATGGATGTATTCTTTCTTATTAAATTTAATAATTCAATATCAAAACCTCTTCCTGTTCCTTCATTATCAACAGATGTGATAATTATTTCTCCAACTCCTAGATTTTCTACCCGTTTTACCCAATCAGAAACCTCTAAGCCAGTATATTCTCTACCATTATCTACAAAAGCTCTATACATTCCATCTTCTTCTTTAATTGCCTCAACAGCTAAAACAATAGTAGAAGATCCAAAACACTTTACTGATTCTTCAATGAATGATGGTTTTCTAACTGCAATAGTGTTTAATGTTACGCGATCAGCTCCTGATCTTAAAACAGAACTGATATCTTTAACTGTTCTTATTCCTCCCCCAACTGAAATCGGGATAAAAATATTTTTTGCAGTTCTTGAAATAATTTCATGTAAACTATTTCTTTCAAAAAGACTAGCAACCACATCCTGAAAAATTATTTCATCTGCTCCCTCATCATAATAATACTTTGCAAAAGATTCGGGAGTGCCTAGAACTCGCAAGCCTTCCAAATGAATACCTTTGACTAAATCAGGCCCTTTAATGTCTAACTTTGGTATGATTCGTACCATAAATTATTCATATATCAAGTACCAAAAGTACTTAAAATAAATTAAATTGCCTAAATTACTGTCCATCCTCCATCTATAGTGATATTTTGACCAGTTATATATGAAGATTTATTGGATAATAAAAAAACAACTGTAGGAGAAATATCCTCCGGCAAACCCATTCTTCCCATGGGTACTTTCCGATTATAATTTTCAACAAAATTCATATTTTGATTATTAAAAATACCTCCTGGCGAAACACAATTGAACCTAATATTATTTTTAGCGAAATAAGAAGCTAAATATCGATTCATGTTGATTAATCCTCCTTTAATTGCAGAATATGCCACAGGCGGGTTAAGATTTGTGTTTTGATATAAATTAAAGTCATTACCAACACTCCCATATATAGATGCAAGACTAACTATTGATCCTTTATTATTTTTCATTTTTTCAACTACTGTTTTAACTATTGAAAAAACACTATTCATCTGCCAATCAACATTTATTTGAAAGGATTCCTTAGAAACATTTTCAAGTTTCTCTCCCCAGTCTTTAGTTTTGGGATAGGCTGCATTTACCAATCCATCAATTTTTTTATAGTTAAGAAGAATTTTTTCTAGATCCATCACCAAGTTTTTATCCGTCACATCAAAAAAATAAGAATGATTTTGAATATCTGTTTTAACATTAAAATCTAGATTTATCGCAATACCTCCTTCTAATTTTATTTCATTAACAATAGATTTTCCAATAAGACCAGATCCTCCTGTTACAATTATAACTTTATTTTTTAAAATCATTTTTATTTATTTTTTTATGATTATTTCTAAATATTAATAATTTGATGGTGGAAAACATGTTGGTTCCATAAATAATTTGATGATCATTCCCTCTAAACGGTTCTGTCCATGACCTCATAGGATCATCAGTCTTGTCAATCTTAAAAGGCATCTTAAAATTTTCTATTTCAAAATCCAAATCAAATTTTAAGGCTATATTTTTCATCGTTTCAATACTAAAAAGATTATGACCTGTCTCCCAAAAATTATTTTTGGAGTGTTGATATTTTAATATTACGTCTATTGGTTCTTCATTAAATGGAGATAAAATCAAAATAGTAGATTTTTTTTTTCCTAATTTTTTAAGATGGAATAAAAACTTTTCTGGATTTTTAAAAATTCCAATCACTCCAGCAGAAATAATAATATCGCCTTTATTTTCTTCCTTAAGAACAGGAATATCGAATAATGAATAATTTTCAAAATCTATTGAAGAATCAAGTTTCTTCCCAATATCTATTAGAGAATCTAATGGCTCATAACATTTCATTTTAAGACCAGGTAAATGTTTTTTCAAAAAAGATAATAATGCTCCATTTGCTCCTCCAACATCTATTATTCTTGTAAGTTTTGATTTTTGACTATCATTATAAATAGAATTTATTTTAGACAATATAAGTTTAAAATACTCTTTAGGCTCTTCATAATATTTAGAGTCATTATAAATCGATTTGTCAGCAATTCTTTTTTTATTATTCATAAAGTTATAATTCAATATTGATTTATTAATTAGAATTAGGGTTTAGTATTAAATCAGAAACTTTTAAAGCTTCTTTTAAATTGTTTAATGGAACTTTGTTGTTTTTTATACAATCAAAAAAATAATCAAATTGAAAATCATAGGATAGCTTCATTGAGCCTTTGGGCGCATCAAATAAAATTTTATTATTCTTTAGATTAACAATTGTCCCCTTAATAAAATCCAATTGTATAATATCCTTTTCCCTAACAATTTCTATTATTCTTTTTGCTCGTTTTCTATAATAATTTAAATTTATAGTTGCCGAAAAATCAACATACTTTAAATAAATTAAAGCCCAGTCATTTGAGTCAATATTTAAATTTGAAATTTTTCTTTTTTCAATCTTCGATGAGATTGGTTCGCCAAATAAAAAATATAACATGTCTGTTTCATGAATTAAATCAAACTCAACTCCACCTCCAAGTTTCTTAATGGAACTATATGATTTTCTATAATCTAGATTAGGCCGCCATTCAGGCAAATAAGATCCTGCATATGCAGAAACTTCATAGATTCTAGACTTATTAACCTCTAAATATTTTTTCAAGTAAGTAATCATGGGGTTAAATCGCATGTTGCAAGCAACATAAATAATCGGATGTTCTTTCCTGGAAAGCTTATATAATTTATTCCACTGGGTTCTATTAACACATAATGGCTTTTCAACTAGAATTGGAGTGTCTAGATTAATTAATTCAAAAATTTGATCACAATGAAAAACGGAAGGGCTTGAAATAATTATTGCATTGAATTTTTCGTTTAAAAGGTTTTCTTTTAATATCGAGTTTACACCATCTATATTCTCATAATCTATTTTATGTCTAAGGGCATAAAAATTTACCTTTTTAAACTTCTTTTCAAGAGAAATTTTATGCTTTATTGCAATTGATCCATAACCAATAAATAATATTTTCATAGAATTCCTTTAATTCGTTCTGTTTCAATTAAAAACTCTAAAAAATAGAAATCTATGGGTTCATCAATGTCAAAGCAAATATGATCCATTTTATAGATTATCGATTTATTTGTTATTGGACTATTATTTTGAGTTTCAAAAAAGGATCTTCTATACCAATAAAAAGAAGCATTCAAATCATATACTTCTGGAGAATTTTGTCTTGACAAAAAGACATTTTTTGTATTCTTAACCAAATTAAAATAATTATTTTTCTTCTTTTCAACCATATTGAAATATGGGCTTTTATTTGACCTGTTTACAGAAAATAAAGAAAGAGCTTCATTATTATTTTTAATTTTTTCAAAAGATTTCTCTACATCATTTATTGTCCTGAGGGGAGATGAAACATCTAAATCTAGAATAAAATCATATCTATGCTTATTATTTTTTTCATAATAAAGCAACAAATGCTTAATAGAATCAACTTTACCAACATTATCACCAGAAAGTCTATTTGGTCTATGGTAATCCGAATTGATTCCGTGTTTTTTTGAAATTTCAATAATTTCTTTATCATCCGATGAAATAGCAATAAAAGTTTTATAATTGAGGAGAAGTTTTTTTGCTAATTCAAGAGTATATACTATTAATGGTTTTCCATTTAATATTTTAATGTTTTTTTTTGGAATTCCTTTTGACCCAGCTCTAGCACATATTGTTATTAAAATATTCATCTACTGATTTATTATATTAATATCACTATTAGCTTTATCATAATCTTCAGGCTTTCCAATATCTAGCCAATATCCTGAAAAAGGAAAAGAAATCACCTTTTTATTACTTTTTACTAATAACATTATAAGTTCTGTGGCATTAAAGCTTTTTTCTTTTGGAATTTTATTAATGTACTTCTTTTTTATTAGATATATCCCAGCATTTGAGTAATGAGTATAAGTAGGTTTCTCGATTAGATTTTTTATAAGTTTACCATCAGACTCAATAACCCCATAGGGTATTGTAGTTTTATAAGGAATTGTTACAATTGACATTGCAGCATCACTATTCTTAAAATCTATAAAAAATTCTTCAAAATTCAAATTTGTCAAAATATCACAATTAATTATCATTACAATTTCATTTTTAAAATCCTTTACTTTGGAAGCAGCACCAATTGTTCCAAGAGGCTTGCCTTCTTTTATAAAATTGTATTTTATTTTATTTGAGTTTTTATTTTTAAAATATTTTTCAACTTGATCACCTAGATAATTTAATGCGATCCAAAAATCTTCAACTCCATATTTAATAAGATTATCAATAGAATATTGAATTATTGGTTTATTCGCAATCTTCAATAACGGTTTGGGCTTTTCAGAGGTTAAAGGATAAAGTCTTCTACCTTTCCCTCCAGCCATAACTAAAGCATCTATTGGAAGATACGATCTTTTTTTGTTGAAGTTTATGATTTCAATAATACGTTTCTGACTATCTAGAACAGGAAATATTTTATATCCGTTATCTCTCAATTGAATTAAATTTTTTAAATTTTTTTCTTTCCTAAAAAGAAATTTCGGATTCTTTTCAACTATTGATTCTAATTTAACTTCGATTGATTTATTTTTCAGAAGCCCCCTTCTAATATCACCATCCGTAATTGATCCTTTTAATCTATTATTATAATCAATTACAAATAAAATTTTATCATACGGTAGACTATTGAGTCTCTTTAATGCTTCACTTAAAGATTTTGTTTCAGAAATTATATGTTTATCTAATTGATTCATTTCAAAATTATTTTAAGAGCATGAAATGCTTCTGCTGATTTAACACCTGCGATTGCTCCCCTGAAAGAAGCTAAAGCTCTAATATTTTTTTCACTTCTAGGAAATGGATGAATACTAATTTCTGATTCAAAAATTTTCATTATCTCTATTTTTTTTTCTAAAAATTTAGATACGTCAACAAAGTAGTTTGGAATAAATGTTCTCTCGGGAAGAGAAGGTGAGAATTCAGTTTCAGACAAACATTCATACATTAAAACCTTTTTAATGTATGGATGACGAAAAGATTTTGTATTGCAATATACAGCTTCAAATAAAATTCTATGGTCAGAGTGAACATCAGACCTGTTAATAGTGTAAATTATTTCAGGTTTTATTTCTTTAAAAATATTAGAAATTTGAGGTATAAGTTTTATTAAACTTGAACTATTAAGTTGGGTAGTTATAAAATCTAATTGATAAAATTTTTCAAAGCCATATGATTTTATTACTTTTTTAATCTGCATATCTCTTTTTTTAATTTGATCTACAGTATGACCTGATTCTTCACTAATTTGAGTAGCGTTAATCCAATAAATTTTATCTCCCAAAGATTTGTGATGAAGTAAAGTTCCTCCTGAACCTAATGTCTCATCATCTGGATGAGCCCCGATAACTATAATATTTTTCATAAATTAAGATATTGATTTTCTTTTGGTAATTTTTTAAATTCATGTTTTGTTAATATAACTGAACCATCCCCAGTTTTAACTTCTATATTTTTTTCTGTAACCGAAATAATTTTTCCAGGCTCCATAGCTATGGATTTATTTTTTCCTATATCAATTTCCCAAACTTTAACTTCCTCATTTAAATAATAACAACTAGCTCCAACATACGGTTTTGTTAATCCTCTAACTAAATTACAAATAGAAATTGACGTCATTCTAAAATCTATTACCCCATCTATTTTAGATCTTTTTCTCCAAGAGGTTGATAAAAGGTTTTTTTGGGGTTTTAATTTATAAGTTTTATTTTTTAATTCAACATTTAATTCTTCAATTTGAATTAAAGCATTAGATACCATTTTTTCATACAAGTCCTGTATCGTTTCTTCAAAAGAAATTGAAAAAGGTTTTTGACTTAAAATGGGGCCAGAGTCTACACCTTTATCCATAAAAAAGAATGATGTTCCACTTTGTTTAAGTCCTAATATTTTTGACCATATTAATGGATGTCTACCCCTGTTTTTTGGCAATAAAGAAGGGTGAAAACCAACAACACCAATAGTTGGTATTTTAAGAATTTCTTCCTTTATCAAATTTGACCATCCAAAACAGTATATTACTTCAGGCTTAATATCTTTTATCCAAGAAATTGTTTTATCATCATTTACATCATTTGAGTAAAATGTCGGTATGTTTTTTTTCTTAGCTATTGAAACAATATCATGAAAATCAGAATTGAATTTTGATTCTTTTTTTGATATAACTCCAACTAACTCCTGGTTAAGTTTAATGAGTCTTTCTAAAATGATTTTTGAAAAAAGCACAGAGCCTATATATAATATTTTCATTTTAAATCTATATTATGAAATTTCTTTTTGAGTAAATTATCAATATTAATTGATTTTAATTTGGAGGCAATTTTGTTTGATGTGTTTTTATGCTCATATGGATTTTTAATAGAAGATATTTCGTTTTTGAATTCTACTGAAAGCCCTTTTACTATTGATTTAACAATTTCTTTTTTAGATGTACCGCAAGAAATTACACTTTCAGGCATAATTCTTCCTCTTTGTCTATCTCCAATATTAATAGTAGGTGTTTTAAATGAGGGAGCTTCAATTAAGCCGCTAGAGGAATTTCCAATAACCAAGTCAACATGTTTCAATGCTGATAGATAGTTTAATTGACCCATTGATAAATATGCTCGAGATTTCAAAGAGTTTTTATTTACATATTTATCAATCATTTTAGAAATAATTCTACCATTTTTATCAGAATTAGGATAAGTAAAAATTATGAACATATCTTCAAATTCATCGATAGCATTTAATATATTTTTAAAATTAGTTTTTGATGTATTATTCTCTAATGTTACTGGATGAAAAGTGACGATTATATTTATTTTAGACAATCTTCTTCCTAAGATAACTTCAAATTGTTTTTTATTTAATAGCTTTAGTCGGTAAATATTTTCTATACCTAAAGCTCCATAATTAAAAACTGTTTTTGGAGATTCTCCTAATTGGATAACTCTATTTCTGTATTCATCAGTTGAAGTAAAATGGAGATGGGACATTTTAGTTATTGAATGTCTTATAGATTCATCCATAAGCCCTTCTGTCGCCTCTCCTCCATGGCAGTGAGCTACTGGTATTTGATGGCACATAGCGCTTATAACAGCTGACAAGACTTCGTATCTGTCTCCTAAAACCAAAATTATATCTGGTTTTAGATACTCAAAAGCATCAGAAAAACCATTAATGCCTATGCCTATACTTTTTGATATACCCTGAGAACTATCAGAAGACAAAAGAGATTCAACTTTATAATCAATTTTAAACCCATCATCTTCAATTTTTTTATATGTCATACCAAATTCTGGAGATAAATGCATTCCTGTAACACAAATTTGAAGTCTGAAAAAATTGTCATTTTGAAGTTTATTCAAAGTCCAATATAAAAGTCCATATTCTGCTCGGGTTCCAGTTACAACACAAATTTTTCTCATTTTACATCATTTAAATTACATTTTTGGTACATGTCTGTATCGCATTTTAACCTCTTTCCAATAAAAAAATCTATTTGCATAGGACTTACTCCGTCTCCAGGTCTTAAAGCAATAAAATGTCTTTCCTCAAGTTTGGTGCCAACAATCAATTTGTTTTGATAGTGTAAACTTTTTCTGATTGAATTTTTATTTTTCAGCTCAGCATTATTAGGCTCTTTAATTCCGCTCCCTGATAAAGCAATAGAGACAGATTTAATTCCTTCAACCATTTTCTTGAACTCAGTTGGATCTAATGAGGCTTTATGATCTGGTCCAGGAAGATTCTTATTGAGTGTTATATGTTTTTCTATTACTTTAGCTCCAAGAGATACTGCTGCAATAGGGACTTCAATTCCTTGAGTATGGTCTGAATATCCAACTTTTTTGAGATTTAATCTTTTTTTTATATCTAGCATTGCTAAAAGATTCACATCTTCTAAAGGAGTTGGATATTGAGTACTGCAATGAAGTACCGTAATTTGTTCTTTATTAATACCTTCAGAGGTTAAAACATTTATTGCATCATTTATTTCACTCATCTCTGCCATTCCAGTAGATAGAATTATATTTTTCTTTTTACTTGCAATATGCTTTAAAAGTTTTTTATGAGTTATTTCACCAGATGGTATTTTATAAAGAGGCATATTTAGTTTATCTAAAAAATCGATACTATCTATATCAAAACCAGTAGACAAAAATTTGATATTTTTCTTTTTACAGTAATCAATTAATTTTGGGTACCAATTTAATGGGATTTCAAGAGATTTTAACATTTCGTACTGAGTCTCATCAATTGATTGGTTTTTTAATTGATACTCAGATTTTTTTGCATTTAATGTAGTGATTTTTGATGCTTTGAATGTTTGAAATTTTATATAATGGGCACCTGCTAATGATGCTTGATCGATTAGTTCTAAAGCCATGTTAAAATCACCATTGTGGTTAACACCTGCCTCTGCAATTATTAATACATCATTTTTATTTTGCAGGTCTTCCATAAACAACAGAATTTTTTTTAACATTTGATAAAACAACAGAACCTGCACCTATTATAGAATTTTCACCTACCTCAACTCCTTCTTTTAAAACTGAATTAGCCCCTATGAAAGTGTTTTTTCCTATCCTGACATTTCCGCAAAGAATTGCTCCGGGTGCGATATGAACACCATCACTTAAAACACATTCATGATCGATTGATGAAGAACTATTAATAATACAATAATCACCAATTTCAGTAAAAGGATTTATGGTTACATTTCTCGCAATAAAAGTACCTTCACCAATAATAGAAAATTTTGAAATTGATGCATTTGGACTTATTATCTTTAAAAAATAATGGCCTTTTGCTTTTATAAAATTGAAAGTTTTGGATCTAGAAAGATTAGACCCAATTCCAAGAATATATTTTTTGTTTTTATCCCAGTATTTAAAGTTCTTTGATTTTTCATAACCAAGGTGCTTAAATTTATAAGGATTTTTATTTTTTTTTGTTATATCTGTATAGCCAAAAATATTAATACCCATAATCATTGCAGTTTCAGCAACTACTAGCCCATGACCAGAATATCCTACTAAGATAGCTTCCATATTTTTAATTAATTTTTAAATTACTAGGAATATTAACAACCCTGTCAGAAAGCCAAATAGAGTTATTGATATTATCACATTCACACCTATTATACATTTCTAACCTATTCATTAATCTCCACACAGGCCTTGTCATAACATTACTTTCATTTGATAATGCTAAAAACTTTTCCTTCTTTTCTTTACTACTAAAAATTATTGTCATAAGCCAATTATTAGGTTTAGAATTTTTAATTCCTTCAAAAAATATTATTGAACTGTTTTTTAAATAATTTTTATAAATAATAGAAAGTTTGTTTTTTCTTTGGATTTTCTCGTCTAATTTTTCTAATTGAGCACAACCCAAAGCTGCATTAATATTAGGCATTCTATAATTAAACCCAATTTCATCATGAACATATTCCCATTTATGTAAAACTTTTGATGTGTTTGTGATGTGTTTAATCTTATTATAAATTATAGGATTATTTGTAATAATTACTCCTCCCCCCCCCGTAGTTATAATTTTATTTCCATTAAAACTAAAAACTCCCATTAACCCGAAAGTTCCAACACTTTTATTTTTTATTTTACTCCCTAATCCTTCTGCAGAATCCTCAATTAAACTTATATTAAATTCATCACAGATACTTTTAATTTCCTGGATCCGACATGGGAATCCGAAAGTATGCATTGGCACACATGCTAAAATTTGTTTCTCAGTTTTTTTATTTATACACTTCCCTTTAATAATTTTAGAGTTGTTTTCTAAGAATTTTCTTAATTTATGGGGAGACATTCCCATTGTATCTTTGTCAACATCAATAAATATTGGCTTTGACCCAGTATAGCTAATTGCATTAGCAGTAGCCACAAAAGTTAATGGTTGGGTTATGATTTCTGTTTCATTGTTAGCCCCTGCAACTAATAAAGCTGCATGAAGAGCTGATGTTCCATTAATCGTAGCTACCGAATACTTTGCGCCTGTTACTTTTGAAATCATTTTTTCAAATTTATTAACATATGGTCCGACTGAAGAAACAAAAGTAGAATCAATTGCATCACATAAATATTTCTTTTCATTTCCTTCAAATATCGGTTCATGAAGAAATATTGATTCTTTAGAGTCAACCATCTTTTTTATAAATGAAATAAGTTTTTTCATTTTTTACATTTTATCATCTAAATTTTTTTGTTTTTCTCTATGGTCAAAATGAGACAATAAATCTTTAAAAGTTTTTACAATTTCAAATTTTGACCATTGATCTTTACTTTTTATGTTATCAATTTTATCTAAAAAAGTATTTAGTTTAAAATTATCACTATAATTGTTTTTAATGATACCGATATTTTTGAATCTATTTAAGATTAAAATATCATCACTATTATAAAATCTCTCGACCTCTTTTTCGCCAGAAGTGTCAGAAGGAGAAAAATAACAAGGCCACTTTTTTTTTGAAAGTAATTTTTTTACATTATTTCTTGCTTCATCTTCTGAGTTGTAATTTACATGATCAAATCCTAAATCTTTTAAAAAGTCAATTGCTAGATCTGTAAATAATATTGGCTTTAGATTGTCATTTTGTTTTGGATAAAAAATTTCATTATTTTTTGCAAACAAACATGATAAAAGACATAATTCAGCAGATTCTTTTGATGTAATAAAATATCTTTTGATATTAGTTGGAGCAACTATTGGTTGTCTTTTTTCAAACCTGTTCTTAAAACTATCCAAAAGAGAACCATCCGAAAAAGCTACATTAGCAAATCTAGCAGATGAAGTAGATGTTTCTTTTCTCTTTTTAAATAAAAAAAGTTCCATAATTCTTTTAGAGGCTCCCATCAAATTAATTGGGTTACATGCTTTATCTGTTGAAACACAAAAATATTTTTTAACCCCAGTTAACTCTGATAAATCAATAGTTTTTATCGTATTCATGACATTTACATCAATCATTCTCATTAAAGTGTAAGGATCTTTTTCACTCCGAACATGTTTAAGAGCAGTAAAGTTTAATATATAATCATACTCTCCATCATTTTGAAAAAATTTTTTAAATTCATTTGAACCTATATCCAAAGTGTATGTATGGAAATCTCCTTTAATATACCCATAGGAACTTCTAATATCTCTAACTAATTCAGCTAAATTATTTTCATTAATATCAACAACATGAATTTTTTCTGGGTTTCTTTTAAAAACTTCTTTTGTAAAAGCCTGTCCTATAGTTCCTGCCCCACCTAAAACCAAAAATTTTGAAATTGATACTATTTTGTTTATTTCCAATGATTTATCATCGATATCTTCATGAAATATTGATTTATCGGTTTTTCTGTACTTATTTAAAATCATTTATCAAATATTAAGATGTTTAAAAACAAAATTAATTATTGCTTTTTTTTAAAAATTTCATGATTAATTTAAGGTTATAATTTTATCACAAATTTTATCGGTCTTATCTTTGTGAGATATAATTATACATGTGGTTTCACTGCCCAGTTTTTTGATAGTTTCTAATATTTTGTTTTCATTTTCTGAATCAAGAGCACTAGTGATCTCATCTAATACTAAGATCTTGGGATTTTTATATAAAGATCTTGCTATTGCCAATCTTTGAGATTGACCTCCGGAAAGATTAATTCCATTTTCTCCTAAATTATGATTTATATTATCATCTAATGAATAAACAAAATCATAAAGATTAGTTTTTCTTAAAACCTCATTTACTCTCTCTATTTTAATCTTTGATTTATGAATCCCTAAACAAATATTTTCTACTATTGTTCCATCAAAAAGAAATATATTCTGAGAAACATAACTTAAAATTTTTGACCATTTGAAGTCAACTATTTTTTTATCATCAATAATTACGCATCCATCATTAGGTTTCAATAATCCTAATAAAATTCCTATTAAAGTACTTTTGCCCACACCACTAGGTCCTTTAATTCCATAAATTTTTCCTTTTTGAACCTTTAAATTGAATTTCTCAAATATATTTTTTTTATTGTAGCGAAATGTAATGTTATCTAGAGAAATGTAATTATTAAAAGACTTAATTATAGTTTTTTTATTCAAATCTGATCTGTTATAATTTATTTCTCTTTTTATTAATTCAACTGAGGGTAAATAATATACCATCTGCTGATAAGAAGATAAAATTCTATTAATTGAAGGCAAAACTCTTAAAAAAGCAGCTATATAAACTGATGCTAACGGTAAAATACTATTTATGGATTGATTTTTAGATAATGTTGTAAGTATAAAAAAGATAAATCCAAAAACACATATCAATTCCAAATATAATCTAGGTATTTGACCAAGTGTGTTCTGTTTCCAATAATATGAATATTTTTTTGAATTATCATCTCTATATTTTTTGATAAATAAAGTTTCAAGATTTGCGATTTTTATATCCTTAATTCCCTTAAGGGATTCAGTTAAATTTAATGCTAAGTTTTTATCAATTTTAAACCTCTCTGATCCCCAAAAATTTAGTTTTTTCTTTGTAATAAAAAGAAATAATCCAGATGCAAATACCAGATATGTTATAAGTAATATTGTTCCTGTAGGATTTAAATAAATTAAAGTTCCAATAATTGCTATTAACAAAATTAAATCTGAAATAACAAATATAACAGAAGAGAGATATCCAGTAAAGTTTGATAATTCAACTTGAATGTTTTTTACAAGCTCAGATGAATTATATTTTAAATGAAAACTATATGGATTATAAATATATCCAGAAAAAATTTCGTTGGAAATCTTTTCAGTTATAGAAGAAACAAATTTATTTTGTTTAACAGTTAAAATTGTTAAATATGATGTTTTAATTATATATATAAGTCCTATAAACAACAATAAAAAGGTTGTAGCATTAGATTTAGAATTGAATTGAAAATTCAAAAACTTTGTGGAATCTTCATTAAGTAAAAAGTCAAATATTGGATACAAGATGGCTAGACCAAACGATTCAACTATGACACCAAAAAATAAAAAAATAGATAAAAAAACTAGCTTTTTTAAATTAGTTTTTTGAATGATTTCTTTGAAATCATTCAAGCCTTTGAGATCTGATTTAAACATTTAAAACTTTTCTTTTAATTTCTCTGAGATTATGTTTAATGAAAAAATAAGGCTGAGGAGAAAATTTCATCAAGTGTTGATTCCACCTTAAAACAAAAGTGTCTTTATTATAATCAAAGTAATGTTCCCAATTAATTTTATATTCCTTTATGTGATCAAAACTAGCAAGAGTTGGGTCTACAGAATATCTTTCTAAGTTATTGTATATACTTGCAAAAAGATCAATTTGTAATGAATCCCCCATAAATACTAGATCATTAAATGATCTAGTTAAATTACCTTGATTTATATCCCTTGCTGATATATATAATTTATTTTTTTTAAGTTTTTTAAAATCAATTTTTTTTGTAAGTGCTATATCAAACCTTGAAATAATAACGTAGTCATATTTAAACCTGTGTTTTTTTTCAAACTCTTTTTTTTGCCTAATAACCTTGAAAGTACTAGCCCATTTACTATGAGCTCTAAAAATTGAGCCCCTTAATCTTATAATATCATCTGGATCAATATTATAATCTTTATTTAATCTTTCTTCCTTAAGAAAAAGATCCCCATAGCTTTTAGCTCCATAAAACTTAAAATCAATATGAGAAAAATCAATTTGACCCTCAATTACATGAGATTTAGGATTAAATAATTTGACTAAATCATACCCTCCATCATTCCAAGAATGAAAAAACACATCAACATTATTTCCTTCGATAACATTTTTTTTATACCAAAATAATCCATTCCTAGGATCAATAATTTTTCCTTCACCACTTTTACCGTTTAATCCTCCCAATAAGCCTGTTAAACATAAAGCTATTCTCATTTTGATTAGTATTCATTAAACAATTCTGATATTAAAATTAAAAAAGATTCAATAACAAGTACCAAAAGTACTTAATTTGTGTATAACATCCAAATTTTATCTTTTTCTTAACCTATAATATCAATTGTGAAGAACAAAATGAACAAAAATCTTTTATAAGTTTCAATTATTACATACTGTATAGTATCAAAGATCCTATGTCCTGTACTGTCCTAATTTTCTCAATTGATTTTTCTTCAAACCCTTTAAAAGCTGCCATAGTATTTTTTTGAACTGTTAAATCCGATCTAAATCCATGATCTCCAGAAATTATAACTCTAACATTATTAAATTTTTCCATTGAGAGCACACGAATTAGTTTATCCATCATAAATCTTCTGTACTTATAATGATTAATAAAATTTTGATCTGAATCTGAACTTTCTACATATGGAAAATCATTGAAAAAAGAGAATGGTGAGTGAGGGGCATAATAATGAAAATAATAGAAATTATTTTCGTTAAATTCTACTGTCTCCAACATATCTAATGTATACTGTCTATACTTGTCCATAGTATAGGTTCTCCCACCAAAGAACCTACTATCGATAAAATTTAAAACTGATTTTCTTAATAAAAAATCTAAAGTTTTAAAGTTTTTTAAAAGTTCCATTTCATAATTAAACTTTATTTTATTCCATAAATAAAATGAATTTTTAGTTTGGACACCTTTGAAGAAAGGTAAAACTCCGAATGAATAAGATTTAACATTCTTTTGCAATAAAGAGTCAACTAGTAAATTATTTTTAATTAAATGCCTAAAATCACTCTGAAAAATACGATTAGTTTTAAGTTCTTCTAGTTTATTTAATGTGTCGCTTTTATGAAGATTTAAGTTTAACAAAGAAGTTAATGAAAACTGAGTCCAGGATGATTTAGATTTAAAGTCATCTTTTATTATATAATCATTAGATTTTAGAAATTTCTCAAAATTCAAGTCTTCATTGTTTTTGGTAATACTAAAAATTTCATTGGTTGATGTAAGTCCGTCACAAATTATCAATACAATTGGAATTTTTGTTTTGGAAGATATTTCCAGTTGAACTAAATCAGTTAAAAGATTATAATCTTTAAAAATTTCATTTGTTGTTTTTTTACCTTCAATATTAAAAAATTGAAGAAATGAAAAAATAATTATTACTGTGTTTATAAATGATAAGTCATTTAATTTAATGATTGTAAAAGCATATACTAGAACTGTTATTGATAAAAAAATTAAACTAAAGTTTCTAAATCTCAAAGCATGAATAGTATGATAAGTATCATTATATATAATTAGAGAGTATAAAAAGAATGTTGTAAAAATTGCTATAAAAAAATTTAATAATTTGATATCAATTTTTTGTAAAAAAAAATCAAATACAAACAGACAAGTAAATAAAACAAAGCATATCAATAATGAAAAATCTTGAATTTCAATAGCTGAAATGACAATATATGGAATACATAAAATTGATATTTTAAATTTTGAAATAAAATTACTGTACCAATCAAAAATTAAATTTTTATTAAACTTATTTATCATTTGTCTTTAATTTTTCAAAATAGTTTGCAATAGAGTCTGAAGCAGTCCCAAAATTATAGATTGTTTTAGATATGTAATTATCAATTTTTGATCTATCAAAATTATTTAATAATAATAAAATTTTTTCGTCAATTTGATCAATTGTTTTTTTTGTAATTACAGGACCAATCTCAAAACTAGATGTATCTGTCCAATTTTTTGATAGATATTTTCTCTCATAGCCTAACATATCATTCTTTTTTATTTCTAAAGTTATGACTGGTTTTTTATGAATTAATAAAAAATCAAATCTTAAAGAGGAAGTGTCTGAAATCAAAATATCTGATTCATTCATTGATTTTGAAGGATTAATCGATTCGTCCCATTTTATATTATTAATCTTTTCTAATTGTTTTTTTAAATTCAATATAAAAGTTTTTTCAATTTTCATTGAATATGGATGAGGTCTAATAATTATGTTGAATTTTTTCTCACTTAATCTTCTTATGAATTCAAAACCATAATTCTTTAAACATCCTTTGTCTCCCCATGAAGATCCAATTAAAACAGTTTTTCTATTATTATTATTATCTTTTTTTTGAATCAAATAATCTAAATATGGAGCCCCTAAAGGTATTAGCTTTTTTGAATTTAAATTTCTAACTTTTTCAATTTCTCTAATGGATTTTTTTTGAAATTCACCAGTCAATATAACAGAGTCATAAAAATCTAATGACCCTTCTCGGTAAATAGATATATCACTTACTGAATGAAAAACATGAACTAGATTTTTTACCATCTTAGGTTTTTTAAGAGGGTAGTTCAGATTTCCAATGTTAGGAGTTGTAGATATAAGATAATCACACTCAATTAATGCAAATCTAAAATATGCTAGATACTTAAATCCTAAATATTTAGATTTTAAATACTTGCTTTTGATCTTTAAGATTTTGTCATTTGAATCTAGGGTGTAATAATTTATTTTAATTTGTTTTTTTAAAAATGAGTCTACTAAAGGCTTAAATGTCGAATAATATGAATTACCTTCACTAAAAAAAGAAATTATTGATTTTCCCAATTCTGTTAAATTAAATCCATGATTTTCTATTTGCAATCTCTAAATCTTTTAGATCATCTACTTCTACCCAACCGCCAATAGTCTCTACGTAAAACAAATGATTTTGTTTTGCAAAATAATTTAGGATATCAGTCATATAAGATAATTTTAATTTTCTTCCACTGTTCCACGCATTAAGCTTGCACAATTTATTTTGGTGACAAGAATTATATGTTGATATAAATCTTTTACATCCCTCTTTGGATAATTTAATTAACCCAATAAACTGTCCATCAATATTTTTAATGGTTTTTTCTTTTTGCCCTAGAGATTTGACTTTAAAGCTTTTGCCTTTTACAAATGATTCGGCATCTTCTAATGGATTATCAAACCTTTGACTCCAATAACTTTTCCATGCGGAATCTGAAGTAATAACAATGTCTCTTGAATTATTCAATAAGTTATTTAAAAGATCTTCCTTAAAAAAAATGTCACCATATGAAATGATGGTATTCCCATCTAAAAAATCTTTAGCGAGCATCAAACTATATACCATATTGGATGAATCAAAATCATTATTAATAACTTTAATTATATAATCTTCATTAATTTTTTCATGCATGTATCCACAAACTACAATTATTTTTGAAGCTCCTAACTTCCTATATAAATTTATTTGTCTTGATAAAATTGATTTACCCTTAAGTTCTGTCATACACTTTGGGTTGCTTTTTGTTAAAGGTAATAGCCTTGATCCTTTTCCAGCAGCTAAAATTATAACATTAAAGTCCTTCATTGTATAAATGTTTTTTTAAAAAACTCAATATCAAATTTATTAAATGGATGGTTTCTCTCAGGGTGCCACATAATTCCGTTTATAAGGTTATTGAAATTCCTAAAACTTTCAACTTCATCCTCAAAAATTGATGTTGGAATTAATTCATCTGGCAAATCTATTTTTTTAATACCAAAATTATGAAAGGAATTAACACTTGTTTTATTACCGTAAATCTTTATCATGTAATGATCAATAAAATTAATTGTATGGAATTTATTAACGTGAACCAGTTTATCAATTATAATTTGACTGCCATTAAAAAAAGAATTAATAAACTGCATTCCTTTACAAACTCCAATAACTGGTTTTTTATTTTTTATGGCCCATCTAAATAACTCTAACTCCATTATTTCTCTTTTTTTTGAAACATCATCAATTTCAAGTGACTTATTTTTAAAAATAATTTTATTTTTAGAACCAATATTGTTGCCTCCCGAAAAAATTATTCCATCTAAATTTAGAGTTTCTAAATATGGTTTTAAATTCTTTAAATTATTCGGAATCGGGAAAAGTATTGAATTAATTGATCTTGCAAAATCATACCAATTATGATCCAAAGTGTCTCTTATTTCTTTTGAATTATGATCAATAATAACTTTTTGAGTGATTCCAATTTTTTTCATTATTTCAAAATGGTTATTTTTTTTAAAGAACAATTCAAATTTATAAAATTTGAACTCTCGATTTGATTATAAAGAGTATCCCCACATCCTATAGCAGCAGGTAAGCCAAATTCGGAACATCTAATTGTCATATGAGAGGCTGCCCCTCCGTACTTAGTTATTAACCCCTTAATCTTATATAAAAAGATCCAATCATATCCAGGATCAGCTCCTTCAATAAGAACAATTTTATTAATAATTTCATTATTATCATTTATTTTTTTTAATGATACTATTTTTGAATTAATATTTTTTGTTGAAACAAAGTTTGGAAGATTTTCATCATTTTTTATTATTTCTACATCATTAATTGAGGAAATGAAACTTGGGGTTACAATTTCTTTTGATTTAAAATACCAATTCTCCCCCCTTGATATTAATTTATTCAAATGCTTTTTTGTCTCATCATATGACAGTTTTGAATCTATTTTTATGAAATCATTAATTGAAATAAATGAAATTTGATTTCTATTGAGTCCATAATAATTTGAGTATTCAACAATTAAATCAAGAATGTTACTAAGAGTTTTTGTGAATTGAAATTTAGAATACTCTCTGGCAACTGTCGATTCCTGAATAAACTTTAATAACTCCGAAGCATTAAAATTCATATTCTTAATTTCTAAATCAATTTTTGATTTTGTTTTTTCTTTAAAAAAAAATTTTTTTCTTTTCTTTATTTTATTTTTACCAGTCTCCGATAATTTATTTGGCAAGTAATATCTTGGCTTTTCTTTATATGTAAAAGATTCAATATTATAACTGCTCGGTCTTAAATGTCCATACTTTTTCAAAAAGTTTTCAATTGTTATTTTTTCTTCAATTACTTTACTCATATCTATTGACATATCAGTAACAATAGTTTCAATTGAATTTAAAAATTGATTCTTCTCTCTAGAATTGATTATTTTTTTTCTCACGAGTCCATTTAGAGATGAGGCTCCTATGAATCCATAACGAGCAAGAATTGAGAAAGGTAAGGTTCCAAAATTTATACATTCATCAATTAAATATTTAATTATATTAGGAATTTCATCAGGTTTATAATCAGTTTCAATAATTTTTTTTCTCTGTAAATCTAGTTTAAGTGTGTCATTTAATAATTTTTCAATTGAAAATTCTCTTTGACTTATAATTTTTTCTGTCAAAATTTTTAGTTTACATTTTATTTCTTTTATCTCATCTTCTGTAAAATTATCGTTTTTCAACCTGTTTAAATGAAAATCAATATCTGGAGTATAACATGTAATAGCTACTTCAAATTCTACCTTGTCATGTAAATTAATATTCTGCTTTATAGATCGTAAATAATGATTTAATAATTTATTAGATAATTTTTTAGACAATCCAGAAGGAATAAGATTATTTAAGCTATTCCTTAAGTCAATGTATGGGTGTCCACCCAAACAGAATAATAACTTCTCGGGCGCCGGATCATTATATCCTATCATTGATCTTGCAACTCTCCATGTAGAATCTGTTATTAGAGTCATATATAAAGAAAGAGAGAGAGGCTTTGGATTAACACCAATCATTTCTGCTGGATTCCAGTCAGACATATCAGATAAAAGATTAATATCTCCACTCAAATGAGTTTTTCTATTTAATCTTGATAAAATATCTAATTTGAAATTATTAAAATTTATACTAAAATCTTCATTTTCAATAAGACTTTTATGAGAGCTAATGGGTCTAATTTGAACTATAAATATTTTTCCAAAATTGTCTATAATAAATTCTATATCAAGTGATGAATACTCTAAAATTTTTTCTATTTCAGATACAGAGTTAATTATTTTTAAAATCCTAGAGTTTAATATTTCTTTTTTACAATCTCTCTGGACTATAAATGTTTTGATTTTATTTGAATTTCCAGATGTTATTACATCTGTATCAGAGTTTAAATCATTGTAGCTTATACAATAGTAGGGAGCTCCTTCTTCCAAAGTCTTGGAAAAAACAACTCCACTTATTTGAGCATTTTTAATATAAGGTTGGATTAAAATCTGATTATTTAAATTAGATTTTCTGTTTTCTTTTGTATAGCTATCAAAAACTTTTTCAATATTCAGAACTAGTTTATCCTGATTTTTTGGATTAATATCTTTTATGCTTATAAATGATCCCGCTTGAGAATTTTCCCAGGAGTCTTCATCTAAGGAACTACTCCTAATAATTATATTTTGATCAAAAGTATTTTTAATTTTTTTGATAACTATATTTTTATTTTTATTCCAATAATTCAAGTCAAAATAAATTTGATCACATATAATTGATTTTTTTATAAAAGGCTTTACTCTATTTAAAGTCTCTGCTTTAGATCCAAAAATAAAACGCGTAATATCAGAGGTAGAATCTAACTCAACCCAAGAGTCATCTAAATCAAAATCTTTAAATTTAATATCAGTTTGATTATTTACAAATTCATTAAGAGCCTCGGAAAGCCTGTAATTATCAGTTACATTATATTTTTTATTTAAGAATGATTTAAACTTTTTAACTGTAGCTTTTTTGATAAAAGTTAAACCTGTGAAATGTTTTCTAGCTAATTTTTTAGAGTCTATACTTTTTGTTAAATAATTGTCTAAAACAACTATTTTTTCAGAATTAGTTTGCCTTGAAATGTTTTTATTTCCAATCTTTAAACTACTTGATGCAATCATATTTTCAGTGCAACCACCAATAAAATCCTTTAAAATATTTGGTTTAAATAAAGTATCTGCATAAAAAATTAAAACATCTTCACCTTTCCAATAATCTAATGCATATCTCAAAGATCCGACAACATGAGTTTGATCCCATTTAGGATTTATAATATAATTTATATCAGGAATAGAATCTTGAATTTCTTTAACTCTATATCCAGCAATTAAATAAATTGATTCATGGTCTATATCTTTTTCATTAAGTGAATTTATATTCCATTCTAGAAAACTTTGTCCACTAATCAGCTTTTTGGATAAGATAGAGGAATCTTTGGATAAAAACCAACCTTTAATTTTTTGAGCCCCTAGAATAAATACCTGCACTGATTTTAGGATTTTTTATTTGCTCTATTTATTAATGAACTGAAAAAATTAATTATTCTTTTTCTTAATTTTTTAAAAAATATAGCTATCCCAGCAAAAATTGAAATAATAAGCTGAAGCACTACCATTAATGTGCCTGGGTCAAGATAATAAAATATAATTTTAAACATATTTATTTGTTAACCTTTGAAGGCCCTTATTTTTTTTATTAATTGATTTTCATCAAATTCAATCTTATCCAATACTGTAATACTACTTCCATCTAAATCAATTTTTAATTGAGAAAAAGAAGTAGACTTGGAAGAGTCTAAAATTATAATTTTAAGATCAATATTATTCACTTTTTTAAAAAATTCCTCATTAAATTTAATTACTGCTTTTTTCCCAATTATTTTATTTTCCCAGTCTTGAAGTATAATTTGATCATTGAATAATTTTGATAACCCCTTTATGTTTTTACTTTTCCAATAAGTAAAATATTGTTTTGTTACTTGTTCTATATTATTCATTTTAAATTTCCACACCTTTTATTCCAATATTTCTTTTAATATTGATTGCAAAAGCTGTTTTTTCCCCATCAGGTTTGTTATCATTTATTAAAACTCTTGGACCTCCACCTATGCCCATCACCAATTTATCATAAATAATTCCTGCTTCAGAAAGTTGCTTTATTGTGTTTTCCCTGAGTGATTCTTTTCTTCCAGTGACAAGAATTATATAATATCCCTTTGCATCCCACTCAGAAAATTTTTCAATTGTGCCGTCAAGAATTTCTAATTTTTTATTTGGGATTACATTTTTCCATGGTAACTCGTGCTTAACAAGAGTACCATCTATATCACAAAAAATTGTTTTGGGTCTTAAGTCCATAAAGTGAATTTAATTTATATTTAATATTATTTTTAATTTTCTCATTAATTAAAGGAAAATTATTTTTAATCTCGTTTAAAAATTCATTAGTTGATAAAACATAATGTCCGCATATTTTAATTAATTTGATTTTATCATTTATAGGATCAAAATCATCACTCACCCATTTTACCCATCTGTTTGATTCATAACAAATTTCCCAAAAACGATTTAATATTTTTGAACCATTTATTTCATCGAGATATGTTTGTGTCTCTATAAGTCCAAATTCTGGAGCTATATTAATGGAATCAAGGCCCAAGTTCATCTTTTCTCTAATAAGCTCCTCAGGTATATAATCTCCATTATGTTCTTTGGATTTAAGGTTATAATTCTTAGCAATTTTAATCATTAATTTTAATCTTTCCTTATCATAAGTGCCAGTATTGTATGTTTCCTTAAGAGAGGTCCCAGACTGAATAACAAGATACTCTATTTGATCAAAAACAGTAGAAATTAAATTTTTCTTTAAATCATTTATTAGCCTATCTAATTCATCTGGTTCAAAATTTCTAATACTTTGCTCTGTACCAACCTCAAATTTAACTTTTGAATTCAAATTATGACAAAAATTTATCATATCAATTGTCCATTTCAAACCTTCATTATAATTAGAATATTTTTTCCATGGATCTATGTGAATTATGTCCATAAACTTTGAATCACATCTTAATGATTCATAACCATCATCATCTGTATAACCTTGACCTGGTCCTGAGTGATCTCTTTTTAAAATTACACTTTTTGCATATTTGGAAAAGTCTTTAGTTGTCCAATTATTACAATATCCTCCATTATAATCAATTTGTCTTCTACTAGGAATTAATCCCAATTTAATATTTGTGGATGACTGAAACTCTATTACAGAATCTACAACATTTTTTGACATTGTTCCAATAAAATATTTTATACTCATTTTGTATATAATTTATACTGTTCTTTCGCTTGAAATTTAGCAATTATTTTACCAGCATATTGATTTGGACGTGCATCTATAAGATTTAGTTTGTTTTCAATATCAACAGGTGTTGCGTTAAAAATTTTTTGTTTTGATTTTTTTAAATCTATCCAATTTTTTCGTGTGATTACATTAAAAGGTATTTTCAATTTTTTAAAAGTAAATTGAGCGGCTCTACTAAATCCACCATTCCCTGCAATTAAAATTGAATTGGGTATTTCTGAATTAAGAAAATAGTCTCTAATACCAATCCAATCTGTGTTATATGCTTTTAATTTACCCTTATTATTTAAAACTGTATTACAACTTCCAATAGTTTCACAAATCTCATCTATTTCATCGACATAATTTAATATTTCAATTTTGAATGGCATACTAACTGCGAATCCCGATATTTTTAGTGTTTTAACAGCTTCTACAGATTGTAAAATATTATCTGAGTAAAAAGATTTGTAGATTGCATTTTTATTCTCTTTTTGAAATTTTTGATTAAAAAATAAGCAACCATTATTGCCAGGGTTATTTGAAAAAGAACAATAAATTTTTGTATCTCTATTTATTTGCATCTGAAAAAATTTCTAAAGATTTAAACCATAAAACTTGACCAAAATCACCATCATGCAATGGAGACATATTCAAAAAAATAATTCCAGTCAAAAATTTAATATATTCTAAATTATAATCATTTTTTAACAACCACTTTTCATAAATAATTAAAAAATTTGATAAGTTTTTATTAGTTTTAATTTTAAAATTAACCAAAGTGTCTCCTTTTTCAAATTCAAAAATATTATGTTTTTTTAAATCATAATAATTAAAAATTAAGCCTCCATAAAGTTTTGCTAAATCATAATACAAATCTCCTCCATTTGTGTTATCAGCAAATGAATCTCTCCAATCAATATAGAAGAATTTATTGTCATTTTGATAAATTATATTGTCAAATTGAAGATCGCCATGGAATAGCATATAATTTTTAGATTTTTTAAATTTCTCTATAGAAATAGAATTTATATAGCTCTTCATGGGTTTGTGAGAAATTCCATTAATTATAAAAGGGCTATTTAAATAATGATCACCATTTCTTTTAATAAAAGAATCAACCCTTAACATTGTTTTTTCTATATAAAACTTATTTATACTTTCGGGTAAAATATCAATAAATGAAGATTTAGAGATTAGGTTTTCAAAAAAATTTAAGAATGCAGTGTATACTTTCAAAGAATCAGTTTCGTACAATGTTTTTCCATCTATCCATTTGTATTTAATAAAATTTTTAGAATATTGGAAATTCTCTGGAACAAGATTTTTTAATATTTCAGCCCTTTTAGAAATATTATTAATAATTTGAGAATCTGGATTAAATTTTAAAAAGCTATCACCAACATACGAAATTTGTCCAGTTGTTTTTTCTAGTGAAATAGGATTATCATTAAAATATTTTTTAGTTGTGTTTAGATCATCTAAATTACCAGTATCAAACCATGTTAATTTTTTTGCTTTGAAATTTTTATACTTTTTTGGGTTATAAAAAGCACTGACAATTTCTCCATTATCTGAATTTAATTCAAGCTCTTTCCAAAATATTTCATAGTCCCAAATACTAGCTAGACCAGTAAAAGCATACTTATACCCTTTACTAGACTTTTCTTTGAATGCTGTTATGTTATCAATTTGATCTAGCTCCAAAGTTGAATACTTTTCGGGATAACTAGTTTCCTGAACACCAAGCCAATTTCCATCTAAATATGGAATCGTAGATTCAATTATACAGTCTGAAACAATAAAATAAAATGGTCTTTGCAAATGGTTTTTACAAAGTTTTGCAGTCGTTCCAGGTCCTGAACTTGGATCATCAAAATTATCAATATTCACAAATATAAATTTGTGTTTTGGAAATGAGAGTTTTAAAAATTCTTTTAAAATATTGCCTTTATACCCTAAAGTGATAACAAATTCATAGCTCTGAGGAAATTTTTTAATTATTTTAGAAATAATAGCCTCGTTATTAATGGGTAATAGTGCCTTATTTATGTGATTAGTCAAGTTATTTAGTCTTGACCCTATTCCAGCAGATAAAATTAATACAGCAGGAGTTTTGTGTTCTGATTCAATTTTTCCGTCTTTGCGATTAAACTCATCGTTTATCCTGAAAACATCATCTACTTCTGGAGTTGAAACTTCTTGTAATATAATGTCAGTAATTGCAATAACTCTATGTTTTTTGGGGGGAGAAACATTGAAAAAATCACCTGCTTTCATTATTTTTTTTTGAACAATCCCATTATCATCTTCGAGCCAAATTTCAGCTTTCCCTTCTATAATATAATTTGTTTCTTTTTTAAAATTATGATACTGATAACTTGTTTTATAACCCGCGTTAATATATATTCTTTTATAACAATACGAGTCATTTAATTCTAACCATTCTTCTTTCCCCCAGGGCTTATGGACTACTTTATACATTTTGATTATTTTGAACTATAAATAAATTACTAAAACTTAAATTTTTAGTATACTATTATGATTAAATGGTAAAATATTTCTTCCATCAAAAATTAAAATTTTATTGTTTGACTTGTTAATTATTTTTTTCCAATCATATTTTTTAAACTCATTCCACTCTGTAATTATTGCAACAGCTGATGTTTTATTCATTATTGTTTTTTGTGGATCCTTAATATATTTGACATTTTTTAATCTTCTATTTATTTGATATTTATCTAATTTTTTATTTTTCCATATATTTTTTAAGTCAGAAATAACTTGACTTTCTTTTATTACTGGATCAAAAATATAAACATTAGCTCCTTCATCTAAAAGTTTATCAGAAACATAAATTGAAGCAGATTCTCTTGAGTCATTAGAGTTTGATTTAAAAGCCCAACCCAAAATGACAATTTTTTTTTCTTTGACATCATTATCAAGATTTTTAATTATTTTCTTAACAAATCTATCTTTTTGAAAATCATTAATTTTTATTACTTGATGCCAGTATTCAGCAACCTCGTTTAAACCATAATGTTTACATAAATACACTAAGTTTAAAATATCTTTTTTAAAACAACTTCCACCAAATCCAACAGAGGGCTCTAAAAATTTAGGTCCAATTCTATGATCTAAACCTATTACTTTTGAAAGTTCATTTATTTTAGCACCTGTTTTCTCACAAACAGCAGAGAGACTATTAATTGATGAAATTCTTTGAGCTAACATTGCATTTGATGCAAGTTTTGAAAGTTCTGATGACCACACATTTGTGGTTATTATTTTATCTTTAGAGATCCAATTTGAATAAATGTTAACAAGTGTCTCTACTGCTTTTTGGCCAGATTTTGAATGCTCTCCACCAATTAAAACTCTGTCTGACTTAAATAAATCATTTATAGCGGTTCCTTCAGCTAAAAATTCAGGATTTGAAAGTACTTCATACTTTACCTTAGTTTGTTTAGAATAAAGAATTTCTTTAATTTTTTCAGCAGTTCGGACTGGCAATGTTGATTTTTCTACAATTATTTTATCAGATTTTGCAACTTTTGCAATATTTCTTGCACAAGATTCAACAAATTTAAGATCAGCAGCCATTCCTGCTCCCTCTCCTTCTGTTTTAGTTGGTGTGTTTACAGCCATAAATATCATTTCAGAATTATAAATAGCCTCGTCAATATTATTAGAAAAAAATAAATTTCTATTTCTTACTTCTGAAATTATTTCAGTTAATCCTGGTTCAAACACTGGTAATTTTTCTAAATCTCCATTCCAGGCTTTAATTTTTTCTGAATTTGAATCAACAACTGTAATATTAATATTTGGACACTTTAGAGCAATTACGGCCATAGTTGGCCCTCCAACATAACCTGCTCCAATACAACAAATATTTTTTATTTTCATTTAAAACTAATTATTTATTTAACAACCATGATGATGATTGAATCTTATCTCCAAGACCGTCTAAAAGTTTAATCCCAAGGTTTTTACAAACTGGGACTTCAGGGGAGGAATTATTGTTTTGATCACCTCCATTTGCAAAACATAAATTATATTCTTGTGAAAATTCTTTAAAAATTTTTTCGATTGTTTTACAAACTGTTCTGTCTTTATCTACCGATAAAATTGTTTTATCCACAATTTTAAGCTCATTTACAATTAAGATTCTTTCGTCTTCAAGCATAAACTCTTTCGACCCTTTGAGAGATCTTTGAAAATCATTATTTACAATTACAAATAAAGCCTCCTGTTTTTTTTTAGCTAATTTAAAATATTCAATATGACCTTTGTGTAGAGGATTAAAATATCCAGAAACAATAACTGCTTTTTTCATTACTAAGGAATTTAAACAACTGTTTTATCTTTAAATAGAACAATACTTTCCCTATCACCTAAAAACTTATTGGCTAGATAAAAACTTATTTTTCGATTTATAAGATCTTCAATTTTTTCCTCTAGCTGAGCGATATACTCCATATCAAGACTATTGCCTATTAAAAAAACTTCGATTTTCCCTGAATCTATGCCCTTGGCATAATCTCCAACAAGAATAATCTCCTGAACATGACCCATTCTCTCTAAAACTGTCTCAACAATCTCCTCAAGACCTAGATGCTTAAATACAACTTTTTTTAAAACATCGAACAAAGGATGCTTTACATTTGCTTTATACTCTATCTTTTTATTAGACTTAACCTTCTCAAGGTAACCTGCGTTATGAAGATGATTCAGTTCCTTCCGAATTGAATTAGTTGATTCCCCCATTTCACTAGCAAGTCCATTTAAATAACCCCGGTTGGCTTGAGAAATAAAGAATTTGATTAACAAACGCAACCGGGTTTTGGAAGTAATTAACTCTCCTAGCATAACTAATTTTAATTATAATTTCTTTATCAAGTACCAAAAGTACTTAATTAGTAATTATAATCCAAACACTATTACAAATAAAAAAAGTATCTTTTTATAGTCTATCATCTATTTCCTCCTTGCTTAAAACAGATTTCACATCATAAATGATAGAATCCAAGCTACTTTTATACTTGTTTAATCCTTCACTTATAAAAACTTCATGAGATACTGCTAAAATAATAGCTTCATATTTAACTGGCTTTTCTTTAAGCTTTAAACCATATCTTTTTTTAACTTCATCAGCGTTAGCTATTGGGTCAAATATATCAACCTTGCAACCATGGTCCTCTAAGACTTTGAAAATTTCAGGAATTTTTGAGTTTCTTATATCGTTACAGTCTTCTTTATATGTAATTCCAAGTATAAGTACCTT
>MDSV01143455.1_pt1 | contig 33547 bp, 28 predicted proteins | sample 810851 | NCBI WGS metagenome assembly MDSV01 (sample SAMN05326640, study PRJNA326480) | marine metagenome | isolation source: seawater | place: Atlantic Ocean: North East | collected 2012 | reverse complement strand
CATCTTGTGAAGTAACATGGAAGTCAAACTTGTCTGGTTTAATAAACATTTTGTTAGTATCATCAAATCTTCCTTCTTTAATAGTATCTACCCAAATAACATAATCAGTAGGAAATAAACTTCTCGCTTCTGGTGTTGGACATATAAAATCTGCTACAACATTGAAACCTTGTTCTTTTAATTTCAAGGCAAAATTTGACATTCTTTTAGCTTGTCGCTTTCTTCCTTCTTCTGAAAAATCCCAATCATTTGCCTCTTTTCTAACTTTGTCAGCATTCAATCTTTTAGCATTTAACATAGGTGCTAATTCCTGTGCTAAAGTTGTTTTTCCTGAGCCTGGTAGACCCATAATTAATATAATCATCATAAAAATAATTTACATCCTTAACGCCAAAAAAAACAATATTTTAATCCTTTTTTCTTGAATAAATTGATTGAAGATAAAAGCCTACCGAAAAACTATAGACAATCATTAACCAGTTATGAAAAAAATTACCATTTGGGGCAAATGGCCAAACAGTGATAAAAATTCCTGCAAGCAGGCAAACTTGATAATCAGATAAATATCTTTTCTGCTTTAAAATAATTGATTTTAATTGCATGAAGCCACAATACAAAACATAACAAAAAGAACTAAACAAAAATAAAAAACCAATTAGACCTGTTTCAGCTAATAATTGAATATAAAAATTATGAGGATGTGTCATACAAGGACTAATACCAGTTGCATATTTTTCATTGCTACAAATTTTCCTAAACATCTTTGGCCCATGTCCAAAAATAGGTTTATCTTTAAACATGTTAAATGCTGTTCTAATCAAGCTATCATGTGAGGGTGTGAATATGTTTTTGCTTTGAGCTTCTTTAACTAAACCCATAGACTTAGCAGGTCCTTTAATCATTCGATTTGAAAGTTTATCGCTATTTAATGTGAGACCTACTATTAATGATAAAGCAATTAAAAAAGTAATTAATCTAAATTTTTGATATTCTTTTATTAAAATAATGATGAAAATAGTTGATAAGTTTAGAAAAAAAAAAGAAGCTCTCTCTCCTGAAATATAAATTAAAATATCAACAAGAATAAATAATATTCCAATATAATAAATTTCATATTTAGTTTTTTCTTTTATTAGAAATAAAGCAAACAAAAGAGGGAACAATCTGGATAGATAAGAACCCATTATTAATTCATCTCCAAATAATGATGAAATACGACCCCCACTATACGGAAAACCTAAAATATTTGATCCTGAAAAAAATTGAAAATATCCATCTATTACTAAAACTGAAAAACTGATAATCAAGCTATAATAAAAATATTTTAAAATATTTTTATCTTGATCAATTAAATATCTTATTAGACATGCGAATAACCCTATTCTAAAATAAGGTAACGAGCTATTTATACTAAATGATTTATCCTCTGAAATTAAAAGAGCAACCAGTACACAATAAACACAAAAAATAATAAATAATTTAAATGAATTATTGTTTAAGTAATGAAAATCATTATTTTTAAGAACATAAAATAAAAACACCAAAGAAGATAGGCTTACAATTAGATCGGGGAAAAAAGGACCCCATATTAAAAAAGGAATTATAGATGATAATATTAAATGGATAATTTGATTTTTTGTAAAATAATACATTGTTTTTATAATGACTATGAAAACTATAACTAATAAACAAACTAAATATTTTAAATATAAAACAATAATTAAAAATCAATCAAATAATTAATGAAATTAATACTTATTTGGCTTATAGATTAGTGCAAATTATGAAAAAAAGAATTAAAAGTGACGAGATAGATATATTAAATATAATAATTATTATCTGGAATAATAAGTTAAAAATTGCTGCAATAACACTTATTTTTATGGCCCTATCAGCAGCTTTATATTTTGCAATTAAGCCTTCGATACATACTAAAACTAAAATTCTACCTATAACTATTTTTGAAGATAATTTATATTCATCATACAATTTGATAATTAATAATTATAATTTTAATGAAAATAAAAATGAAACTTTATATCTAAATCAGATCAATAAAAAATATCTTTTAGATTTATTTTTAGAAAAACTGAATACTAAAGTAATTATTATAGAAGCATTAAAAAATTTTCAACTGATAGACCGAAAAGAATTTAATGATGAAAAAGAATATTCAGAGGTGGTTAAAAAAAAGGCTTTAAATCTTAATTTGTTAAACCCTGTTAATGTGGATGGCAATGAAAAAGGTGAGATAAGACCGTATTGGATAATTGAATTTAAAACTAATGATCTTAAAAAATGGAAAGAGGCATTAAGTTTTATAGAAAGTGAAATAAATAAAGATATTCAAAATTATTTAAGACAAAAATTTGATACGAATTTAAATAATTTAAAATTATTAGATCAGTTTGAACTTGAAGATTTAGAATTTAAAATAAAAAATGCAAGAGATGATTATTATACTGAAACAAATAACCGATTAGCTTTTTTAAAAGAACAAGCATTAATTGCCAGAACATTAAATATTGAAAATAGAACCCTTGAAGTAGAAAATTTTACCACACCCTCTGGAGTAATTTCAAACCTTCAAACACCTAAACTATATTATTTGAGAGGATATTCAATGATTGAAAAAGAAATTGAGTTAATTGAAAATCGTACTAATAAGGATGCTTTTACTAAAGATTTATTAGATCTTGAAAAGAAAAAAAGAAATTTGTTAGAGGACAAATCATTAGAGCGTATTAAAAATTTATTTAATGATACTCCTATTTTTACTACAAACAATTTTAAAGCAGCAAGTATTGTTTATCAAGATACTAAATTTCAATCTAAATTAAGCTTATTAAAAATAATCTTATTTTCTGGAATTTTTGGAATTATATTTGGAATTTTTTATATTTTTGTTTCGGTTGCAATAAAACAAAGAAAATAGATATTTAGTTAAATTTTATAACATTGCTTTTATTATCATCATTAGGAAATGAATTTTGTAAATTTTTTTGTACATTATAAATATTATCTACTATTTCTGAATTTGATTTATATGATTTAATTAATTTTTGTAGTATTTTTTTTGCCTCATCAGCTTTTTCATTATCTAAAATTTTTTTTAAATTAATTAAACTATGCTCCAACTCTTGAAAAGGAATAAAAGGATCATTAGCTTTTTGTATTTTAGGATGGTTTGTTTTTTCAGGATTTTCTCCTAATAATAATTCTTCATATAATTTTTCTCCTGGTCTTAAACCTATAATTTTAATCTCAATTTCACCTGTTAAATTTTTATCATCCTTGACTGAAAATCCCGATAAATTAATCATTTTTATAATTAGGTCTCTAATTTTTACACTCTTGCCCATATCAAGTAAAAAAATTCCTGAATTTTTACTCATTGCACAAGCTTGGATTACTAATTGAGAGGCTTCAGTAGTTGTCATAAAATATCTTGATACGTCCTCATGTGTTAGCGTAATTGGGCCACCTTCTCTAATTTGTTTTTTAAACTTAGGAATAACTGAGCCAGAGGATTCTAAAACATTGCCAAATCTCACTATAGTGAAATTTGCATCAGTATTATTATTCGTTGAATAAAGACCTTGTAAACAAAGCTCTGCAAGTCTTTTTGTTGCCCCCATAACGTTAGTTGGTCTTACTGCTTTATCACTTGATATAAGTACAAGATTGGAAACTTTTTTAATTAATGAAGCTTTAGCTACCGCTAAAGTACCATAAACATTATTTTTAATTCCCTCACAAATATTCTCTTCAACCAAAGGTACATGTTTATAAGCAGCAGCATGATAAACTGTATCTACTTTAAAAGTTTCAAAAATTTTTTCTAATTTTGGCTGGTTCTGAATGTTGCAAAATAAAGGAATAATTTTCAAATCTTTATTTAATATTTTTAATTCTTCATAAATTTTATAAAGCGCAAACTCATTCAATTCTATCAAAATTAAGCTTTTTGGTTTAAGTTTAACAATTTGTCTGCAAAGCTCAGAACCAATTGATCCACCAGCTCCTGTAACAAGAACAGTTTTTAAATTTATTTTTTTACTTAATAGCTCAATATCAGGTTTTACTTGCTCTCTATTAAGTAAGTCATCAATATTAAAATCTTTGATATCTGATATTGTTATCTTGCCATCTATAATCTCTGATATACTTGGAAGAGATTTAACAATTAACTTATATTTTTTTAATTCTTGGATAATTATATTTTTTTGTTTTATGCTGATGGAAGGTATCGCAATAAAAACTATTGTAATTTTTTTTTTTAAAATTAATTCTTCTAGTTGAGTTTTTGAATAAATTTTATGACCAACTAGTAATAATCCTTGTAGTTTAATATTATCATCAATTATGCCAGCAATCTTAAATTCTTTACTATTTTCTAATGATATTGCTAATTGTTGGCCAGCAATACCTGCTCCATAAATAATAACATTTTTTTTATTTTTATCGTAATTTTTTATTTCTGAGAAATTAGAAATAGAATATTTTACAATTAATCTTGAAGCTACAATTATACAAAACAATAAAACTGGCTGAATTATTCCTATTGATCTTGGAATTCCCTGTATACCGTAAGCGCCAATAATTAAAAAATATAATAATCCATATATAAAACAAGAAGTTAATGCAGTTGTAATAATTGATAAATTATTATATTTAAAAATAGTTTGGTATAATCCAAATAACCAAAATATTGGAATTGCAACAATTACAGAAATTAAAATTGAAAATATATTAATATCTTTAAATAAAATTAACTCCTCTAATCTCAAAATTAAAGCAAGCCAAATACATAAAATACAAAAGGATACATCTGTTATAATTGCAATAGCTCTTTTTGAATAAATATGAAGAGATAATATGGATTCCATAAAATTTTATTTTAATTACTCATTTAAATCTTTTAGATTATCTTATAAATTTTTATAACAGTATTTTGTGAAAAAAATACATTTATTGATCAAATGGAATAAAGTATCTAAAATCTATAAAAATTAGTACATATTAAAATTAAATTTACAAAAAAAATTTAAAAATTCTAATTTTAAATTAGAAAACGACTCAACAAGTTTTCATGAAATTGAACATCTAGTCTTCTAAGGTATACAAATGAAATTATTAATAATAACTTTATAAAGAATATTAATAAAATAATTAAAACTTAAAAAATTATATTTTATATATTGGCTTAAATCTTGAAAATACTTTTGATAATGCTAAGAATAAATGTAATTTATACTTTTAAAAAATATTTAAAAACTATCTTATGTGGAAAAAATTGTTTTTAAAAAGAATATGGAAAAGAATATATATCGAGAGATTAGGAGAACCAATAATCTATAATTTTGTTTCTTTGTTTTATCTTTTATTTGGTAATTTTGTTAAAAAAATAGAATATGACCTCATTCCAAGAAACCCCTACGCTTTTGGTGTTAATCTTGCTTTTAAAAATGCAGTTAAACAAAATATTAAAAAAATTTTAATAATTGAATTTGGAGTTGCATCAGGAGCAGGGCTTTATAACTTATCATATTTATCAGAAAAATTAAGTAAGATTTATAATATAGATTATGAGGTCATTGGGTTTGATACAGGAGAAGGAATGCCTCCTCCATTAGATTACAGAGATCATCCAGAAAAATATAGAGAAGGTGATTTTCCACCTTTAAATTTATCAGAAAAAGTATTGCCTAAAAAAACAAAAATTAATTATGGTGATATAAATGAAACAGTAAATCTTTTAAAAGATTATAGAAAACAAAATTTTAAAATTGGATTTGTAGCTATTGATGTTGATTATTATACTTCAACTGTTTCTTGTCTAAAATCATTGTTATTTGATGAACAAATGTATTTTTCAAGTACGGTCTTATACTTTGATGACGTTTATAATACAGATCATAATGAATTTTGTGGGGAGCTCTTGGCAATAAATGAATTTAATGAGTCAAATAAATATAGAAAAATAAGTAAAATGACTCAATTAAGAGATTGGAGAATATTTAAAAATGCAGTTTGGATAGATCAAATGTATTATTTACACGTATTAGACTCAAGTTATCGTCATCCTAAGAATTGGAGGAATACAGAAACTGCTATACTTACAAATCCATATTTTTAGATAATTAAAGAAAGAATTATTTTAAAATCATCAAAATAGTTAATAAAATATATTTAAAATAATTTATTAAATTAATTTTTTTCTTGATCATTTTTAAATCAATTTTTGATAACAATAATGGTTTTTTCATATTTATGCCTTTTAATTGAGCAAGACCCGTTATTCCAGGTTTTGCATTAAATATCTTTCTTTTTTTTCGTTCTGAAATTAATTTTTTTTGATTAATTAAACATGGTCGTGGTCCTACTAAGCTCATATGACCAACTAATACATTAATTAGTTGAGGCAATTCATCAATTTTATATTTTCTAAAAAAATTTCCCATTTTTGTTATATTAGATTTATTTACTAAATGAGTACTTTTTGATTTAGTTCCAACTTTCATGGTCCTAAATTTGATTAAATTAAAAATTTTTAAATTTTTACCTATTCTTTTTTGAATATATATGGGTGATCCGGTATCAAATAGACCAATAATTAAAAATATAAACAAGAGGGGAGAAAGTATAACTAAACCAAATAAAGAAATTAATATATCAAAAAAGCGGATCATAGATTGCGATAATTTAAATACCAATTAATCGTTTTTTTTAAACCTTTATCCAAACTGGTGATTGGTTTCCAGCCTAAAATTTTCTGTGTGTGGGAGATGTTTATGGTCAAAGAACCAAACAATCTATCAACTTCAGATGATCTGCCAATCATAGAAGATAGAATTTTAAATAAAAAAAAAGGTAAAAAAAATAATCTGTCGGGTTTACCCATATTGATTTTTATCATTTGAATCAATTTTGTCGTAGAAATATCTTCATTATCTGAAATCAAAAAAATATTTCCAGGTGCTTTTGGATGGTTCATACAACATGTAATCAAATCAATTAAATTATCTATTCCAACCAGTGAGCGCTTGTTATTTATATTGCCAAATGGAAGAGGCAGCCCTCTATTACATAAATTTAATAATCTTAAAAAATTTCCTTTAACTCCTTCTCCATAAATTAGAGGTGCTCTAATAATTACAACTTCTATTTTATTTTGATTAGATAAATCTAGTAAAGCATTCTCCGCTTCAAGTTTTGAGATACCATAAGGATCCTCTGGTTTAGGAAAGTCATCATGTTTAAAGCTTTCATATGAAAAAGTCTGTTCTCCATTAACTTTAATAGAACTTAAAAATATAAATCGCTTTACACCATTGGATATAGCTTGTTTTGCTAAATTTATAGTATCATCTACATTTATACTCCGATATGATAAGACAGAATTTATTTGATTTTCTTTCATGACATGTGCTTTTGCAGCACAATGAATTACTATGTCGGCGTGAATTAAACATTTAGAGTAATCTTTAAATGACTTGTCATCCTTAATATGGATTAAATTCAAATTTTTTTTTTTAGGAAATAATGATAAATCCAATGTTCTTACAGGAGCAAAAATTTCATAAGAAAGATTTAACAAGTGATTACATAATTTACTACCTACAAAACCAGTAGAACCTGTAAGACAAATCTTCATTTAAAAGTTAAATAATATCTTTTTAGCATTATCACAAGAGAAATGTTTTTTTATAATCTCAAGACCTTTCTTACCTTTTTTTTCTAATACTTTAGTATCTGAAAAAATAATATCTATATTTTTAAATAAATCTTTTTCTTCGGATGAATAAAATCCTAAAGAATGATTATTGATTAATTCTTTTAAAAAATTATTTTTAGGACTATGAACTAAAACTGGTTTATTATTTACCATGTAAGTTAAAATTTTACCAGGAAAGTTTTCAGAATAAAATTTTTTACTTAAAGTACTTAAACATACATCACACCTCTTAACAATTTTATGCATTTGAAAAATGTTTTTTTCTGAATAAAAAAATACATTTTTATATTTTGAGGTTAATTGATTTAAGCTTTCTCTTTTTGATCCCGATCCAATAAAATAAAAAATAGATTTATAATTATTTTCATTACAATATTTAATCATTTTATATAAAAGATCATGATCCTGAGCAACACCAACAACACCTAAAAATAAAAATCTTAAACAATTATTTTTTTTCTTTTTGATTTTAACATTTGGTAAATTATTTGTATCAATCCAATTATAAATAATCTTAGTTTTAAAGTTAAAAATTTTACTATAATTACTCAGATAACAGATATCTTTTTTTGTTTGTACATAAATATTATTTGCTTGAGAATATAAAAGAAATTCAAAAAATTTTAAAAATAAATGGCTTAAACTTAATTTACTAATAATTTTATGATCGACTAACCATTTGGGATATAAATCTCCTGTCTTTATAGAAACAATTTTTTTTTCTAATTTTAGCAATAAAAGACTCCAAAAAATTGATGGGGTATAAACTAATACTTGATCAAATTTCATAAAATTTTTTTTTTTATAAAATTTCATTAATTTGAAAATAGAAACGATATCACCAATTGCTCTATCATAATTTTTTGATGATTTTAAATATTTGTTATTGATACCTACGTAAGTTATTTTTTTAGTATTAATTACTTTAATTTTATTTTTAATTCCAGAGATAGTCATGACTGTTATTTTAATATCATGATTTAATAAAGACTTAATTAAGTCTTTAAAGAGACTGCTGCATGATGATTTTACTGGATAAAAATGAGATGTAAGAATACACAAATGATACATGATACATTAATTTATAAATTATTTTTCTTTAAAAGGGTAATACCCTTGTCTTCAAAAATAGTACTCCACTTACTATTGTTTAAATATTTTTGATAATAAGACTCTGGATCTAATCTAAAACTTAAATAATATTTTCCTCCTCCAGTTTTTTTTGGATTCAACCTGTCGATAATAACATAATCTATGTTTTTATCATCTGAAGGAAAGATAATCATTTTTTTTCTATTATATAATAATGGTAGAAAATGAAGTTCTGCTGAAACAATAGCGTTTTTAGGAATTTTATTAATAATTTTTTTTGCAACAATGTCCCTTTCCTCTTCGATATATGCGCTGCGATGAAAATTAGTTGTATAAAAATTGCCTACATAATAATTTTTATTCCAAAATGCTATGGAAATTGGAGTAGCACCAAAAAAGATTGTTGAAGTAATACTGGCGACTAAAATTGCATTTATTAAACTGTTAATATTAATTAGTTTAAAATTTTTTATTTTTGAAATTCCATTTATTGAAGCATAATAAAAAACTGCAATTGATGGGGATAAGTAATACAAAATGAAACTACTATGACTTATCGAGTAGCTTAGAAAGGATATTGCTAAATTAGGAAGTGCTATTAAGAATATCATTATATTTAAAAAGGGAGTGAATAAAAGAGGGATTAAAAATAATACAAAGTTACCAATTTTTGCAGGAGTTAAAAGTTTTTTTAAAGTATCTATTGGGTTCAATAAAATGTTTAATATCATCTCTGACAGTGAATTGCCCCATTCGTTAAACCATCTTGATGCGACGTGAACTTTTTCAAAATCTTCAGCTTTGAATGATGGCATTATTATATATAAGGCTACATAAAAATATATAAGACTTAAAATTATAGTGAATAAACCGAGAAAATAACTTCTTCTAATACACATAAAAATTCCAAAAAAACATGTGACCAATGACACTTCTTCTCTAATCATCAAACATAAAAATAATGTTAAAATAAATAATTTATTTTTTTTTTCTTCAAAAAAATAAAAAAGCCATAAAAATAAAGGTAAGCAAAGTTCAATAAATGCAGGACCATACAAATTGGTATAAAAAATTGTTGGATAAAATAAAAATGAGCAAATTAAAACTCTACTTAAATTGTTATCTAAAAATTTTTTAGAAATTAACCATAAAGGTATCAGCGCACTTAATATAAAAATAGTCTCAGCTAATGGCAAAACATATGGTTTAGGTAAAATTGTAAAAAATGGAATATATGTTAAATATATGATCGGTGTAAAATGAGCAGAAAACCAGTGACTGCTTTCATGATGTTCCTCTGACATTAAAGTTGTTAAACCAAATCCTTGACTATTTCTCCATAAAATCTCTAAAATAGTAGCAAAATCTACATAATGATGTAACGCATTAATTTTTCCAAAAGAAAGATATAAAATTGATGATGTATAAAATAAGACTGAAAAAAATAAAATAAAGTAACTATTTTTCTTATTAACTTCTAAAGAAAATTTATTAGATAAGAAATAGGTGAAAGCACTAAAAAAAATGATTGAAGATAACCCGATTGAGTAGATCAAAAATAAATTTTTGTATTCGAGAAACATTTTCTTAATTTAAAAATTATCTTTCGCTTATCTTTTAAATTCTAGCTTAATAAGATTGCAAATGTTTATTAATTGTTTTTTTCGATAATTAAAAGAAATTTTTGCTTAATTAATTTAAATTTGATTTTAATTAAAAGATATCTCAAATTTTCAAAGTTAAAATAAAGAACAAAGATAAAAGTAAATTGATGATAAGTAATAAAAAGAATTGCTAAATTAATCAATAATGATTAAATATATTTAACTGATTTAAATTAATATAAAATTAAATTGACTTACACAATTATTTTTCCAATTTATAATGAAAAAAAAAAATATCATACATTTAATTAATGCATTACACAATAGTTTTTTAATGAACGACAATAAATGTATTTCTATATTGTTGGTTAATGATGGAAGTAAAGATAACAGTGAAGATCTTATTAAAAAAAATATTAAGGGAAAAAAAAAAATATTATTATTTAGTCACAAAAAAAATATGGGTTATGGAGCCTCACTTAAAACAGGTATCAATTATTCAAAAGATAAATCTAAATATGTTATTTATATGGACTCTGATTTAACTAACCCAATTAATGATGTAAAAAAAATATCTTATTATATGAGTAAAGACGTAGACTATATTCAAGCAAATAGATACGGACACAAATTAGAACATATTGAAATTCATAGAAGACTTATAAGTTATATTGGAAATATTATTTGTAAATTTTTTGTGAATATAAAAATTAATGATTATACAAATGGTTTTAGGGCTGTGAAAGTAAACTTATATAGAGGTATTAAGTTAAAAGAAAATGATTTTAGTATTATTTTAGAAGAAAAATATAAATTAAAAAAAAAAATAAAAACTATTTCTGAATTTAAAACAAGATTAGGAACAAGAAAAAAAATTTTAAAAAAAAGTTCATTTGATTATAGCATTAAATTAATTTCTAAATATTTATTTTATGCGGTGTTATCGATATTCAAAATGAGTAAAAATTTGCAAAAAGTTTGAATCTAATTTTAAATTTTAAAATTGTCATTTATATTTAAAAATCTTCAAAAACTTTAAAATATTTCAAAATAATATTTCTCCAATTATATCTATTCATGTGAAAATTGTTTTTTAAAGTTTTTCTTTTATTAATTCTGATAATTAAACTAATTAGTAAATCAGAAGATTTATTTATATTATTCAAATTAAAATACGATGCATCATTTTCTAAAAATTCTGGCATTGGTTCTATATTAGTTGATAAAATTGGACATCCAATTGTTCGAGCTTCTAAAATAGTTTGAGGACAAGACTCTAATTCTGATGAAAATATAAAAATCTTACATTCCGTCATCTTTAAATGAAGTTTATTTTTTGAAAGATAGCCTAAAAATTTAATTTTATTCTTAAGATTGTTTTTTTGAATGAAATTACAAACTTTTTTAAAATATATTTTATCGTAAATATCTCCTACAAAATACAAAGGAGGCAAATCTTTATTTTTAATAATTGCTTTTTTATAAATTTTTAAAAATTTTAATTGATTTGCATATGGAACAAATTTTGATGCATGTAGTATATAATTTTTAGTATTATTTCTTGACCATTTATTTTGATATTTGCTTAATACAGAGACACCATTAGGAATTACAAAAATTTTTTTTTTTGTATATTTCTTTATAATTGTTTTTGTATTATTGGAGACTGATATGATTTTGTAGCAATCTCTCATCGAAAAAATTGTAAAAATAAACTTTAAAAAACTAATTAGCTTATTTAATGAAGTTTTTTGAGTGTCATAAAAGAATGGCTCAATGTTACGAATTGCAATGATACTCTTTTTTCTAATTAAAATTGGCGCTATATTTTTTGCATTAAAATAAATATCAAATTTATATTTTTTGAATATAAAAATTGGAATATAGATTTGTTCATATAAAAACCTTAATAAAAAATTTTCATGAATATAATTTTTTACTATAATAGATTTTTTTAAACTTATTTTTTTAAATATCTTAGAATTCTCATTTATTATAAAATAATATTCATTGTTTGTTTTTAATAAATTTTTTTTAAAGCTTTTAACAAAACCTGACCAATAAGCATAACCTCCATAATTATGTGAGTTAATACAGTTTATTAAAATTTTTTTCTTATAACTAATTTTTTTATCAATCATATTTAAACATTAAATTATTTAAAAACAAAAATTACAATATTTAGAAAAAATTTTTTATTTGTGTTCTTATAGAGTTGATTACTACAGAAGAAGGTGAATGTTTTTCTGCAAAATCATAAGTTGCTGACCATGGTAATGAAATTGCAGTAACCACAGATTCAATAATATTATCTAAATTCATTCCAGAAACAATTGTAGCACCACTTTCTAATGTTTCACTACGTTCAGTGGCCATACGCAAACTTACATTTGGGACTTTGTAAAATAAACCCTCTTCAGCAGCTGTACCAGAATCTGAAATTACACATTTAGCTTCTTTTAATAAATGATTAAAATCATAAAAACCTAGGGGATCCATTACTCTAACTCCTTTTGGAATTTCTATTTTATTTAATTTACTTTTTGTACGTGGGTGCATTGGATAAATAACTTCGCACTCAAAATAATTTGAAAGTAGGCCACTTGCCTTAATAATTCTTTGAAGATATTCTTGATTATCAACGTTTTCACTTCGGTGAGCAGTTAAAAGTATATATTTTTTTGTTTCTAAGTTTAATTTATGAAGAATATCACTATTATTTATTTCTGTCTCAAAATTTCTCATAACTTCAAAGGTTGTATTTCCTGTACAAAATATTTTAGATGGGTGAATATTTTCTCTTATTAAATTTTCTCTGTGATATTGATTGTATGGTAATAATATATCGCTCATATGATCTATTAAAATTCGATTACGCTGTTCAGGCATTCTTCTATCCCAAGCCCGCAAACCAGCCTCCATATGAAAAACTTTTATTCCCTGGTTCACCGCTGGCATAATTGATAAACCGCTGTATGTATCACCAAGTATTAAAAGTGCATCAGGTTTTACTTTTTTCATTAATTGATCTGACTTTTTAATCACATCAGCTACTTCTGAACCATAATCGGAAGTATCAATTTCTAAATTAAAGTCTGGAGCTCTTAATTCTAAATCATTAAAGAAAAAATCTTTTAATTCGGGGGTATGATTTTGACCGGTATGGACCATTATATGTTCAAAATTTAATTCATCGAGTTTTTTTAATGTCCCCCACATTTTTATCATTTCAGGGCGAGTTCCAAATATTGACATTATTTTCATAATTTTACTTTTTTTTAATATCTAATTTAAATAAAAACTTCCATTCTTTTATAACATTATTTATCTCACTTCAGGATATATCTTTACTTTAGGTATTGGTAAAATCATTCTTCCGCCAGAATCTATATAATTTTTATTTTTTTTTAAAATTTCATCAAAAAAACTAAAGGCAAAAACCACAATATAATCAGGGGGTTTTTTTTCTAACAAAACAGAACTTGGAAATATTTTTAAGTGGGACCCAGGAGTAAAATATCCTTGTTTTGCTGGTGCGTCATCTATCATATAACTGATAAGATCTTGCCCTATACCACAATACTGGAGAATAGTGTTTGCTCTACCTGATGCACCATACCCTGCAATAGTATATCCATTTGATTTTAATTTCTTTAACAAATTAATAAGATCTTTTTTCATTGTTGAAATTTTATTTGAAAAGTTTTGAAAACTTATAAACTTATCGTAACCTTTTTTTTGTTCTTCAATTAATAATGATTTTACAGCTTCTGATATTTGTGAAGCATAATGACTGCTATTTTTACATACATAAAATCGCAAAGAGCCTCCATGAATTGAAATAGGCTTTATATCAAAAATTGTCATATGATATCTTTTAAAATGCTCTGTCAATGATAATAAAGAGTGATAATAAAGGTGTTCATGATAAATAAAATCATAATGCATTTCCTGTATTACTTTATCAAGATAATGAACCTCAAAAATAAAAACTCCGTTTTCATTTAAAGTATTTTTTATTATACTTGTGGTTCCTTGCATATTATCTATGTGTGCATACACATTGTTAGCTAAAATCATATCTACTTTACCAAATTTTTTTACAATTTCATGTGCAACTTGCTCATTTAAATAATCATTTTTAATTATTATTCTTTTATCATCAATATTTGAAATTACATTTTTCGCAGGATCAACACCTATTACATTTTTTATTCCTAAGTCAGCCAACGGTTTTAACAAAACTCCATCATTACAACCAAATTCTAGAACTGTAGATTTTGATGGATCTAAAAATCGACTTGTTACATCTTTGGCATATTGTTTAAAATGACTTCGTAATGTCTCAATTGAAGAAGAAAAATAAAAATAATCTTGGAACAAAATTTTTGGGTCAAGTCTATCAATGATTTGTACGGTAAAACAGTTGTTACAAAAACACAAACGTATAGGAAACTTTTTTTCATTTTTAAAATCTTCTGACTTAAGAAAAGCTCCTGCTAGAGCAAATTCTCCAAAATTTATTATTAAACTCAAATCTGATTCATTGCAAATGCCACAAACAAAATCTGTTTTATTTTTATTGTGCATATTTAAATTGAATTGTTAATATATATTATGTATTGAAATTTTTAAGCTCTTTTTTTATATAATCTAAATTAAGTAAAATTTTTTTTAATTCTTTCGAAGTAAGCTGCTTAGTATTGTGAGATGTGTAATCATTTAGTTTTGAAATATTTTTTTCACCCTTACTAATAAATTTTGAATAATTTAAATCTCTATTATCTGCTGGTATCAAATAATACTCCTTTAAATCAATAGCTCTAGCCATTTCTTCTCTAGAAACCAAAGTCTCATAAAGTTTTTCACCATGACGTGTTCCTATAATTTTAACTTTTGAATTGTTATTAAAAATTTCTTTCAACACATTTAAAAGATCTTTAAGGGTTGCGGCAGGTGATTTTTGAACATAAATAGCGCCTTGTTGTGAATTTATGTAAGCATATAAGACTAAATCAATTGAATTATCTAGAGACATTAAAAAACGCGTCATTTGTGGATCAGTTACAGTAATATCTTCACTACTCTTCATTTGTGATATGAATAACGGGATAACTGAACCTCTTGAGGCCATGATATTGCCATAACGAGTGGCACAAAAAATTGTCTCGCCTTTTTTTTTTGTCCTTGCCTTAGCAATCATACATTTTTCCATAAGCCCTTTAGACATTCCCATAGCATTAATTGGATATACGGCTTTATCAGTACTTAACAGCACAACACGTTTTACATTATTTGCAGATGCGGCATTCATTACATTTTCAGCTCCTAAAACATTGGTTTTAATTGCTTCAAGAGGATAAAACTCACAAGATGGTACTTGTTTATATGCTGCTGCATGAAATATAAAATCAACATCTTTTGTAGCGTCATAAACACTCTCATAACTTCTTACATCTCCAATGTAAAATTTTAATTTACTTGATTTATATTTAGTTCTCATTTCCTCTTGTTTTTTTTCATCTCTACTAAAAATACGAATTTCTGTAAGATCAGTTGATAAAAATCGTTTAAGAACTTTTTGCCCAAATGACCCTGTTCCTCCAGTAATCATTAAAATTTTATTTTTAAAAAATTTATTATTTTCTTTTGAATTTATCATTTATATAATTTCATCTTTTGTACTAAAGATGGCCAATCAGGGACATTATACCCTGTAGTGCTTAAGAAAAGATTTGAGTTTAATGATCTATTCATTTTTTTACTTTTATCACTAATAATTTTTATATCTTTACCATATATCTTTGCAATTAAATGCATTAATTCACATTTTGAAATTGGTTTTGAAGATACGTTTAATATTCCTGATAAATCTGGTCTAGGAATTATAACGTCTCTAATTATCTCGGACAAAACCACGGTAGGAAAACCAGAAAAAATAGCTTTCTCAAAACATTTACAACTTATATTCTGTGATAAAAACCATTCTAAAAATCCTTTTTTTTCCTTTATTTCATGACCTATAATTGATGTACGAATTGAAATGGTATGGGAAGATTTTACCTCACCCATAAACTTAGAAATTCCATACAAATCTTGAGCATCTGAAGGATCATTTTCTCTATAATTACCCTTTGAACCTGAAAAAATACCGTCTGTACTTATATGTATCAGACGTGAGTCGTAAATTTTACATAGTTTAGAAAGTTGATGTGGTAAAAGTGCATAAATAGGTATCATTAATAAAGGGTCGGATGTTTTTAAATTTTTTTTACTCAAAGAAATACAATTAATTACAATTTCCGGCTGAACATTATTAAATATTTTTGTTAAATTATTAGTATTAGTAACATCTTTACATTCAATTAATCTATTTGAAATACTTTTGCTAAAAAATTTAGCATATTTTTTTGCTCTAACAGATCCAAAAACTTCCATGTTGTTATTTTCAGACAAAGTACGAAACATCACATTGCCCAACATACCTGTCGCTCCTAAAACTAATACCTTCATCAATCTGCACCCATATTACATGCCAGTGTTTTTATTTCAAAATAAATAATATAAACTAAACTAGTTAAAAAAAAAATAAATAACATCAATATATATTTTAGTATTAGTTTAAAGATAGGCGTTATAATGTTTTCTCCATAATTCAAACTGGACTAAACAAAATATTCTCTCACTATTATTTCTTCCTCTGTCAAACTGCTTAAATAAATTTTTTACTGAACCTGTATCAAACGAACAATTTTTACTAGTAAGTATTTCCCAAAAATAATCTCTGATTATTCCTTTTTTTAACCATTCTTTTAATGGAAACTCGAAACCTTGTTTTCTGTTAAAATCAAAATTAGGCGGTAAAACTTGGAAAGCAAGTTTTTTCAATAAAATTTTTTTATCTTTGGTGGTTGCTTTTAAATGAGAAGGTATTTTTTTAAAAGCAAATTCAATAATACGATAATCTAAAAAAGGTGCTCTAATTTCCAAAGAATTAGCCATACTTGCTCGATCTACTTTCACTAAAATATCTTCTGGCAAATAATTTTCAAAATCCATTAAAGTTGCTCTAGTTAAAAAATTTTTTTCTTTAGGTATAGAGTCTGAACGAATAGACTCAGCAGAATTATTAAGTTTTCCAATTAATTTTTTTCTCTCCTCATTATTAAAATAATTAGCTATTAAAGGAACATCATGCATTAAGTCTAAATTTGAATTTTGAAAATAATTTCTTCCTTTGAAACCAATTGGTAAAAATTTTCTTGAAATAATTGATAGTAAATTATTTGCAAAAGATGGTATATTTTTTAAATATTTCCTCATCTTCAATAATCTTTGATAATGATGATAACCTGCAAATAGCTCATCAGCACCATCTCCTCCTAATGCAACCTTACAATGTTTTTTAACTTCTTGACTTAGTAAAAATGTTGGGAACATAGAAGAATCTACAATTGGTTCATCAAAATAATGAATTAGTTTTGATAACAAATCTATTGTGTTGATATTTTGATTGATTTCTAAGTGCTTATGTTTTGTTTTAAAGTGAGAAGCTACCATTTTTGCATGCTCACTCTCATTAAAATCCTTATATTTTGAAAAACTTACATTAAAAGTTTGTATTTGATCAGAATTACGAGCTGCCATTGCTGTTATTAGACTAGAGTCTATTCCCCCTGAAAGCAAAATGCCTACTGGTACATCTGCTACTAGTTGCTTTTTAACTGAATTTTCCAGTAAAGTTTCTAATTCATTGATAAGAGAGGATTCATTAACAATTTGATTATTATTCAATTGTTTTTTATCAGTTGGATACCAATATTTCCAAGAATTAATTTTACTACTTTTAATATCAAAAGTTAAAGCATGCGCTGGTTTAGGTTTATTATAGCCAGAGAAAATACAGCGGTTTGCAGGTATAAAACCAAATGATAAATAGCAATCCAGAGAATCTAAATCTATTTTTCTTGGTGAAGATTTATTACATAATAATGCTTTTAATTCTGAAGCAAAATAAAAAGCTTTGTTGTCTAAATGGTAAAAAAGAGGCTTTTCTCCTGCCCTATCCCTTGCCATAAAAATTTTATTTTTATTAGAGTCATACAAAACAAACGCAAACATACCATCTAAATATTTCAAACAATCTGTTCCCCATTCGGCATATGAGGTTAGGAGAACTTCAGTGTCAGATTGAGAATTGAAAGAATGACCAAGTGATTTTAACTTAAGTTTAAGTTTTTGGTAATTATATATCTCACCATTAAATATTAAAGATAATTTTTTATTTTTTGAAAGCATAGGTTGATGGCCAGACGAAGTTAAATCAAGAATAGATAAACGCTGATGTGCCAAACCTACATTTCTATTTTCTGACCACCAAATTCCATGGTCATCGGGTCCTCTATGAATTAAACTTTTGCATGCATTATTTAGCCATTCATGATCATGTAAAGTTTCATTACTTGCTACACCAACCAGTCCACACATTATGATTTTCTCTTAATCCATTTATTTAGAATATACATTTCAATATTTCTATTGGCATAAGAAAAAAAGAAATAACTCATTAAAAATTGAGATGTTTTTATTATTAATCTTAATGCTTTTATTAAATTATAATTTAAAATATAAAATTTGAATTGTTCAATAAAAATTTTATATTTAAAAAAATTTCTTATAGAAATATCTCTGCTCACAAAATTATAAAACTCATCAAATAAAATATCAGAATTTTTTTTTGAAAGAGGATCGTCAAATCCTTTTTTTCTGAGAAAAAAACTAATTAAAGCCAATCTTGAATCTATTAATTGTCTCATACCATTGTCCTCTTGAGAAACTTGGTACTTATGTTTTCGAATTTTAACAAGAGGTTTATTTATGCATGCTATCTTACCTATTTCACTTAATCTCAGACATAGATCATAATCTTGCGAACGCTTCAAGCGATCATTGTATCCATCAATTTTTTTTATATATTTACAATTAATAAAAAATGAGGAATGAGGAAAAATAATTTTTTTTTTGATTAATAATTTTTTTAAATCTATATGTTGATTTGGATACTTATAAATTTTTGATTTTATGATATTTAAATCAATTTTCTTAAATTCAGAACCAATTAATACTAGTGAATTATTAGATTTAGCGTATGAATATTGTGTCTCTAATCTTTTAGGCTCACAAATATCATCGTCATCAATTCTTGCAATCCATTCTCCTTTGGCCATATTAATTCCAAGATTCAATGATTTAGTTAAACCACTATTTTTTTTATTAACAAATTGAATTCTATTATCTAAAATAGAAAATTCTCTAATAATTTCTTCTGAGCGGTCTGTGCTACCATCATTAATTATTATAAATTCAAATTCTTTAAAAGTTTGATTTAAAACACTTGATATACTCTCTCTTAAAAAGCGCTCACCATTGTAAACGCACATTAAGACAGATACGTAAACTTTCATATAAAATTTGCTAAATTAAAATCTTTTTTGAAAAAATAAACATATCCGATATATAAAAGTAATTAAACTAAATATAATTACTGAGTTTATAAAGAATTTTTCTCCATACCACATAAATAATGGCATAACGGTTATAGCTGTTAATAACAAACACAAGTTTACAACCGAGAAAAAACGAAAACCAATTTTTTCTACATATAAGATTATTGAAAATAAGAGAAATGATAGAAAAAATACCCCAAAAATTCCAAAATTTCTAAATGGAAGAACTGTTATATGGCTTCCACCTACACCATATCTCATATCCCATGCTGGACCGGATGTATTTGATATTGGACGCACATAACCAATAAAATCTGCAATAAAACCAGGTGGTATTGAGAGAAATAGATCCCAATAATCGCGACCCAATCTAAAATCTTGAAAATCTATATAATCATGTGCAACACTAAGAGTTGTCATAAAAGCAGAGCTCCATGTTCCATGAACAATATAATATAAATTAAAAAAATCCTTAATCACATCTAATGCCTCTTGATAATTCAAATTTACTAGAGCATGTCGTGTAGCACCTATCATTTGAGCAATAATAAAAACAATAAAGATTAAAAAAAATATTTTTTTAGAAGAAACCATTAATTGTCTTTTTTTAATATGAAAGTAAGTCCATCTGTAGTAAAATAATATAAATCCAAATATAAATGGAATAGCCTCTCTAGTTCCTGTTACTAAATTATTTATAAAAGCTAAAAGTATAAATAAACAAAATAATTTTTTTATTCCTCTTAACCTAGTGTTTGTTTCTAAAAAACTATCTACAATAACAAATATTATGAATATATAAGCGATTAAAAATGCAGCATCAGTAAAATCAAAAAAACCTCTTCCACGACCATGATATACTGCAGTAAAAAAACTACCACCTGGAGGAGTAGTCCCAATGAACATAAGTATTGCTAAAATAAACCAAAAAATCCAAAAAAAAAAAGGGGAGTGTAAGTACTATATTATTTTTACTATCCAAAATATTGAAGTCAACTTTATTTGATTTTTTATTAAAAATAGAAATACTAAGAGCAATTCCTAGTGCCGCATTAACTAATATCATAAACGTTAATTCAACCACTCTTTCATCATATATAAGAGTGGCGCCTACTCCTTTACCAACTCTTAAAGGATCAATTGAAAAGTCACTATGAAAAATATATGGAATAAGATGAATGAATGGTAGAAACCATATTGCCAAGGTATAAATGCTTACTATACCAATTTCATTTTTTTTGAATTTTATATAAAAAAAAAAAAACAAAAATAATGTCAATATAGATGAAAATTTAACATTGAATAAAATATCTAAGTGAAAAAAAAAAACTGATATAAGACCCAAAAAAATAAAAAATAAAGAAAAAAAATATGTATTTTCTTGAGTGAGATTTTTTTCTGAAATATACATTATTAATTAAAATTTAATTATTAATATCATATTTTTTGAATTTTTAAATTAATAAGATTAGAGTAACATTTATTCAAAAACTATTCCAAGTTTTCAATAATCCATCCCTATTGATAAAATTATCTGCAGCATAAATAATTTGTTTTTCAGTTCTATAAAGTTTTGAACTAAGCCACGCTCCCCACCAATAAAATGTACTGTTGTTAAATATATGATGTTTGCATTGAGATAATAACCAAATGTTATTTAAAGTTCCTTTATAACCATCTTCAGGGGTAACATAGATTGTATCATTAGGTAAATTTATCTCTTCTAAATGTTTTGATCTGTGGGTACAAAATACAAAAAATCGAATATTTGGATTATTTTTTCTTATACTTTTTATAAGATTATTAATTTGAAAAATGCTTTTAGTTTTTTTATTAAGTGAATGAATTGATGGATCTTTACTTTCTTCATAAAATCTTAAACCAAGTGCTAATGAATTAGAATTAGAAATTTCTCTACCAAGAGATTTAAAATTGTCATCTAATGGGGGTGAAGGGTAAAGTTCATTTAGAATTACTTCCTTATATTTTTCAAAATAATTGGGTGATTGCCAATACCCTTTTATCCAAGTATTTTTATTTAAATTTATTTTGCAAAGATCATTTTGAAAAAACTTTGAGTGATTGTTTATATCTAGCTGCTCTTCTAAATAATTTCCAAAGAAAAACTTATTGGGTAAAGCAAATTTTTTTTTAAATTTTCTTCTAAAGCTAACATATAAAAAAGGAGCTACTTCATAAAAATTTGCAATTCGACCTTTGATGGGAAATGTCTTTAATTCATATTTTCTTTTATACTGATGGTCTCTATAAAAACCGCTCCAATCATCGATTACCAAATCTAAATTATTTAGTAAAGAAAGAGCTCGTGCATTAGCATACTGAAACATTTGATTTCCTAATCCTCCTGATAATTGAACTACTAATTTAGGCATGACTAACGATTGAGACGCTGGAACTAGTTGCTAAAATATTTTTTTTATTCATAAGTATATTTAAAATTATTATTCACCTCTTTTTCAAAAGATATGATCCTAAAGCTAAATACCTGAGATCAGAATTATCCATTGTATGAATAGCATCAGCAGGAGAACATACGTTAGGTTCTCCATGAAGATTAAAGCTTGTATTTAAAAGAGCTCCAATTCCAGTTTTTTTTTTAAATTCTTTAATTAAATCATAATATTCAGGATTCCAACCTTGAACTACATTTTGAGGACGAATAGTTTTATCTCTGGGATGTATAGCAGCTTTTAAATGTTTTTGAGCAAGTTCTGTGGTATTAAAAGTAAGAACCATATATGGGCAAAACATTTTTTTTTCATTTTGAATATATTTATCAATATCGTCTTCAATTATACTAGGTGTGAATGGCATCCAAAAATCTCTAATTTTAATTTTTGAATTAATTGCTTCAACTGTTGAAAAATCTGAAGGATTAGCCAAAATAGATCTATTACCAAGCGCTCTTGCACCAAATTCCATATTACCGTTTAAACGGGCTACAATTACATTTTGTGATAATAAACTTGCAACCTCTTGATTAATACTATCTGGCTTTGTTATTTCATATCTTTCAGAAATTTTAGAATTTTTACAAAAAATATCAATTTCATTATCACTAAATGACATGCCAAGATATAAATCTTTTAAAGGAGTTAAATTTGATAATTTAGATGATCTTAAGGTTCCATAAAATGCTGCACCGATAGCTGTACTTTCATCAGCAGCAGATGGTACTACAAAATATTTTTTTATATCACAATTTTCTAAAACTTTTTGACAAGCTTTAACATTCATAAAAACTCCTCCACTAACAGCAACATTTGTAATGTTAGTTTTTTTAATCCAAAAGTTTATCCACGAAATAATTAACTCTTCTGTTAATGCTTGAATTGCTGCCGCAACATTATCAAATCTTTGATAACGAATTATATTTCCAAGTACTTTTCTTAATTTAACAGGAGGATTTTTTGCTTTAAAATTTCCATTTTTATCTAAAGTTATTAAATTTCGTAATTTAGCAAGTATGCTTGAATAATATTTAAAATTTGAATACGGAGCTAGACCCATTACTTTAAACTCATGCTCGCCCGCCCTCATACCTAAAAGTGATGTTATTGAAGAGTAAAAATAACCTATCGAATTATAGTGGTCAGTAGTTTGAACTATCTTTAATTCATCACGATTTAAAATATTAACTGAAGAAGAAATATAATCTCCTTGACCATCTAGTGTAAAAACTAAAGCGTTTTGCCAATCTTTTATATTTGCTAAGGCACTGTAAGCATGTGTAGTATGATGATCTACAAAATTGATTTTTTTTTTGTCAATATTCAATGCACTAGAGAAGTAATCTATAGATTCTTTTTTTAACTTTTTATTTTTCTCGGTAAAATTTTTTGCCTTAAATTGAGATAATCGCCAATACCATTTTGTTGTTTTAAATCCAGCATTTTTTTCCTCAAGCTCTGGTGAAAGATAATTGCCGTATTGAAACGGTTCAAAATTATTTTTTTTTAAAGATAGATAGCCCAATATTGATTTCTGAAAAAGCTCAACTGAACTTACCTCTTTTGGTTTGCAAATATTTTTATAAACATATTCTAAAGTTTGCGTTGGAAATCCAGTCGAATTTTTAATTCGATTTAGACGTTCTTCACTTTGACAAAATATAATTTTTCCTTTTTTAGCAACAGCAATAGTTGCATTGTGACCATAACTAATTCCAATTACATATTCATTCATATAAATTTACTTCTGTTTTTTTAACTCTACGATATAACTCATAATCCTTAACTAAGTGGAGAATGTAAGATAAATTTTCTTTTCCAAACATTTTTTTTGCATGTTGGTAACTAGCACGATGGGAGGTAGGATAATAATTTGGCAAATTATCATATAATGTACCAAAAATATCCATCATCTGAGAATTAGAGACAAACCAGTAATCCTGAAAATTTCTATTATCAAAATTTTTATTAAACAAACCAAAAAAACTTGGGGTATTCCAGAAGGAAGAGTAAAACAAATTTTCTCTCAAATCTTGAAATTTAAGAATATTGTGCCAAAAAATATCAAATCTTGTTAAAAAAACATAATCATAAATTATTCCATTTTTTATTTCATGTGAGCGTTTTAACTCAATTACTTTTTGCGAACTATACCATCTGCTACATATTCTAAATTTTTGTGAATTCAAATTTTTTTTTTCTTTATTGTATTTTGATTTTAAAAATAATCTCTTAAATAATGAAAATAAATTTGCACGTATATCTTTGATATCAAAATACAATTTTGACTTAATTAAAGCCTCTTTCCAAAAATCTATTTGGGGTTCAATTATAAATTTTATTGGATTGATAGTTTCTAATATTTCTTTTTTTTGCTTAATCGACCATGAATGGACAAAATAATCAAATTCACAACCTGGATTATTTTTTTCCAATTTCGTTTTAAATGGAATAAAGCATTTTTCAGGTGAAATAACACCACCCATATTATCTTTAAAAGATAGTCCTCCTATTCCACCATAGTAGCAAATTGCTATTTTCATAATTAATGTCAATCTATTTTTTTAAATGTAAAGATCCCACATCCATATTTTATATTTTTATCAACATTTTCTATTGATATATTTGAGAATAAATTACCATTATCATTAATATAATCAAATCGAACAAGCTCCATACAATCTTTAATACTTTGATGATTTAAAATTGTATCTACCTTGAAAACTCTATGAGCATTAAAATGTACTTCATCATTCTGCCCAATTGGAAAACTGATATATAAACGTCCACCTTTACAGACTAGATTTACTAAATTTGTAATGCCTTTGTTATGCCCATCTATATCAATTGGATCAGAATAACGACCCAATCCAAAATGTTCAATTGCATGTAAACACGAAATTGAGTCAGTTTTTCCCAAGTTTTGGTTTTCAATTAGGTTAGCTTGAACAAATCTAATATTTTTATGTACTGATTTTTCTATGTGACGAATATCAACTACCTCTATCTCTCTAAAAGAAGCAACATGAGCAACAAATCCATCTACGCGAGATCCTACATCAATATGGCGCTTGGGTTGATGTTCATGTATATAATTTGCGACCAGTAAATCTTGATGAAAATAGTGACCTTTGGCATTACCAGCTTCATCATCATAATCAGACAATATCATATAATTTCTAGTAATAATTCCACCTTGATTAATCCATTCTTTTCTATTTTTTCTATATCTTAAATAGTTTTTTAAGGATAAAATTTTTAGAGGATTAATACCTATTTGCTGCATGGACTCCATCAGAGGTTTTAAAATTTGTTTTAAAAAGTTTCTCATTAATTTTTTATAATCTATAGCATTATTTTAATTTATAATCTTTGATCTGAATCTTTAAAATCTAATAAATACTTTAAATCATAGATTATATGATTTTTTTTACCAAAGTTTCTAATTTGTTTAATTGGCAAATCTTTAAATTTATCATGAGCAACTGCTAACACAATTGCATCATATTTTCCCTGAGCAGGTTTTTCGATGAGATCAATTTTATATTCATCTAAAACATCATTCTTATCAGCTAATGGGTCGTATACATCAATATTAATATTATATTTATTTATTTCAATAATTAGGTCTACTATTTTAGAGTTTCGAATGTCAGGACAGTTCTCTTTAAAAGTAAAACCCATAATTAAAATATTTGCCTTTTCAAAATCAATATTTTTTTTTATTAAAAATTTTTTTAATTGTTCGGCAATATGAGAAGTCATACTGTTATTTATTTTTCTACCTGCAAGAATCATATGTGGATGATGACCGGCTTCTAAAGATTTATGAGCTAAATAGTATGGATCAACTCCAATACAGTGCCCTCCTACAAGTCCTGGTTTAAAATCTAAAAAGTTCCATTTTGTTAATGCTGCATCTAAAACTGATTTAGTATCAATGTCTAATTTATTAAAAATCACTGAAAGTTCATTTATAAGTGCAATATTTATATCTCTCTGAACATTTTCAATAACTTTTGCAGCTTCGGCAACTTTTATACTAGTTGTTTTATGTGTTCCAACAGTAATTATTTCTCTATAAAGATCATCAACTTTTGTGCTTATTTCTGCTGTGGATCCTGAAGTAATTTTTACAATTGAAGAAATATTTCGAGCTTTGTCTCCAGGATTAATTCTTTCTGGTGAATATCCACAATAAAAATCTTTATTGAAATTTAAACCTGATTTTTTTTGAATAATCGGCACACAAATTTCTTCTGTAGCACCTGGATAAACTGTAGACTCAAAAATAATTAAGTCACCTCTTTTAATGATTGATCCAATCATGTCACAACATTTCATTAATAAACTGAGGTCAGGTTTATTATTTTGATCTACCGGTGTTGGTATGGTTACAATAAAAATTTTACAATTTTTTATATCATCTATTTTGTTTGTAAAATTAAGATTTACAGATTTTTTAAATTCATCATTTGATATCTCAAGACTTTTATCTAAACCATTTTGAAGTTCATTAATTCTGACTTCATTAATATCAAAACCTATTACACCTCTTTTCTTTCCAAATTCAATAGCCAATGGCAAGCCAACATAACCAAGACCAATAATTGCTAACTCTTTTTTTTTTGGATTCAATTCAAGATTGAAAGTACTATTCATTGTAATATTCTCGGTACCATTTAATAAACTCTCTTATACCTTTTTTAAAATCAGTTTGAGGTTTATAATTTGTTAAAGTATTTAAAAGAGTTGCTTCTGCCCATGTTGCATTTACATCTCCTTTTTGCATAGGCATATAATTTCGAACTGCTTTTTTGCCAATAATGTTTTCAATTGCTTCTATAAAGTCTAATAATTTTATTTTATTTGAGTTTCCAATATTAACTACTCTGTAAGGAGCAACTGGTGATAAACTATCTAAACTTGAAATATTTTTATTATTTGACGGTGTAGAATCAATCAATAAACTAATTGCATGAACTAAATCATCAACATATGTGAAATCACGGTACATATCTCCATTATTGTATATATCAATTGGTTTTTCTTTTAGAATTGCTGAGACAAATTTAAATAGAGCCATATCTGGTCGACCCCAAGGCCCATACACTGTAAAAAAACGAAACATAGTAGTAGGTATCTGCCACAAATAAGAATATGAATGAGCCATACTTTCATTGGCTTTTTTTGTAGCTGCATAAATTGTAAGTTGAGTATCTGCCTTATCGATTTCCTTAAAGGGCATCTTTGTATTGGCACCATAGACTGAAGAAGTTGATGCCATTAATAAATGTTTAACTTTAAATTTTCTTGCAACTTCCATTACATTAAATGTACCAATAATATTTGAATTTATATATGAGCCTGGATTTTCTAAACTATAACGAACTCCTGCCTGAGCAGCAAGATGAATAATTATATCTGGATTAAATTTATAAGCTACCTCTTGTAACTTATCTTTATCTTCAAGCATTGCTTTAGTTGTGAAAAAATTTGAATTTTTTAACAAGATATTTAAACGATTTATTTTTAAATTTACATCATAGTAATCAGTCAAGCCATCATAGCCATGAACTTCAAAACCTCTATCTAGTAATAATTTGGATAAATGAAAACCAATAAATCCAGCGGTTCCTGTTATTAAAATTTTCATATATATATTATTTGTTAAATAACATGTAATTATTCACTTTTAAATTTAAATAAAATAAAACAACTTTAAAGAATTAAAATTTATACAGCATTTGCTAACTTATATTAATTGATTAAATAAGATAGTGCTTCACTTAATTCTTTACCGTTTCTAATTAAATTAATTGAATCGGCTGATGGATAGGGATTTGTTTTTGAAAAATCATTAATTAAAATTCTTTTTCCATGTGGAAGATCAGTTATTACATCTATATTTTTTAAATCAAATTTAGATAAGATGCTTCTTATAAATTTAAGCTCTGATTTTGGCCTTGAAGTAACAATTATTAATTTTAAATTGTAATTTTGATTTATTTTTTTTAAGCAATTTAAGTTTTCTGAAATAGGTTTAGTTTTATATCCTAATTTGCCAAATTTTGAACCATTTATAACTAAACATCCATCAAAATCACAAAACAGTGTAACTGACTTTCTTTGCCAATGTCTAAATTCTCTTAAAGTTCCCCAATCGATGTAATCATTTGCATTGTGATATTTAAACTCATTACCATTTAACAACATTTTTAAAATTACATGAGATATATAAACATCTTTAGAAGTTTTGAGCAACATATTAGCATAAGTTAAGAAAGATTTTGCACTGTGAAAACTATAAGCACCACAACAAAAAAAATCACTAACAATTTTTTTTTCAACTATGTTAACAATATTATTATAAATGTTTTTTTCTATATATGATTTATTTTTTGCGTCAATTAAATCTTGTGTATTAATATCAATAGCATAGACGGAGTTATTTATTTTTTTTAGAAACTTATCATCAATACTAAATTGATTATCACAATCTTTAATAAGTATTGCACCTTTAATTTTTTTCTTTTTTATTGCTGCAGCAACTGTTTCAGCTTGACAAGATGTGGTTTTTTCAAGCTCAACCAATTCAATTTTTTTAGAAATATTTTTTTTCAAGGAAAAAATTAAGGACTCTCTATTACAGTATTTTGTAATATGGCTTTTTAAAGCGACAACAAAAATCTTTGTAAAAAACTTACAATTTATTTTTTTTACACTCTCTTCAATCATCAACTTACCATTTGGCATTGTAAGAAGCCATTTGGGTCTCATACCAGGATATCTAGAGGATGCACCAGCAACAGGAATAATTAGATTTTGGATCATTTAATTTTCATTATTTTTTTTGCAGTAAAAACACATTCTTTTAACCCCTGTTCAACTCCATAATTAGATTTCCAATTATATATTTTTTCAACTTTTTTTAAATTTAATGCTACTTTTTTTTTTACCTCTTTTTCAATCAATTTTTGATTAAATTTTATCTTTGATTTATATAAAAATTCATACTTTTTCCAATAATCAATTTTTTTACCCCATTTTATTTTAATTTTTTGCTTTAATATTTTTTGAATTAAAATTACAAAATCAGGAACCGAATATCTGCTTCCACTTCCAACATTTAATACTTCATAAATTTTACATTTATGTTTAAATTTTTTATTTTTAAGAATAATCAATATTAACCTACTCAAATCATCAATAAATAAATAATCTCTCTTAAAGTCTCCTTTTGCATATAAAGTTAATTTTTTTTTTAAAAGTGAATTTTTTATCAAATACCCCAAAAAGGGCATTTGTTTTCTAAAATAATCTTGTTTTCTTCCAAATACATTAGCCAACCTTAAAGAGACTACATTTAAGTTATATGATTTACACACTGACTCAAAATATTTTTCAGCCAAATATTTAGATAATGGATACATTAATATTGGTTGATTAAGTTTATTTTCAGAAAACAGTTTTGATTTTGTATTTTCGTATACCGCTGAAGAGCTAAGAAACAATATGTTTTTTGTACCTGTTTTTAAACAAAAATCTACTATAGCTCCGCATTGTGATAAATTTTCATCTAAAGAAGATTTATGACTAACTTGATTGTCAGGCAAAGGAGCAATTGCTGAGGCATGTATTATCCAATCAACTTTATTAATCTTTAAATCATTTATTTTTTTTACATCAGCTTTAATAAAGTGAATTTTTTTTTTAATATCTTTAATTCTTTGTAAGTACCCTCTGCTAAGATTATCAATTACATTTATCTTATTATTTTTTAAATTTTTTAAAATATATTCTGATAATTCTGAACCAATAAATCCAGCTCCACCAGTTAAAATAATTTTCATAATAGATTAAAATTTAAATTTTTTATTTTATTTAACGATACATCTATCCATTTAATAGTAACTTTATCTTTTAAATTTACAAAGGGTAATATTCTAAACAAAGTCATATATGTTTCAATAATTATTGCTTTTTTTAACTTAATATCAAGAGATCTCCATTGACTATTATTAATTATACTCTGATAAACAATTAAGGACCTAGTATTTTGAATTGAGTTAAAATATCTTCCTGACCAACCTAACTGAAATTCTTGATATAATTTTGAGTAATCTTGAATAATGTTATCATTATGAGTTTTTAAAAAATCAATTAATACAAGTTTTTTTTTTTTATCATTAATTATCATGTTGGCTAATGTAAGATCACCATGACAATCATTTTTTTTTGGATAATAAATAACATTATTTTCTAATATTTTTTTAAAGTTAGGTATATGCTTTTTTATATAAATTTTTAAAAATTTTTTATTTTTAATTTTATTTACAATATATTTCAACTTATCTATATAAACATTAGTTTCCAATTTATAATAATCTTTAATCCTAAAAGTAAAAAAAAAAAATTTAATCCAATTATGTAAAAATTTAATTTCATTTTTATTTGCATTTAAAAGAATTTCGTCACCACTTTTTCCATCAAAAAAAAACATGTCATAATATTTTTTATTTTTTATTTTATTTAAAGATGTTTGGGTTTTTGCTGAAATTACTTTAAAATCTTTGATTTTAGAGTCCTTAAAATTATTTTGTTTAATCAATGAATGTATATCCCTGTTATTCACAGATCTTAAAAATTTTCTTAAATATATTTTTTTTTTATAATTAATCAATTTAAACTTACTATTTGAAAAAGAGCGTTCAGATTTAAATATCATTTACAAAATTTTATTTTTTTTTAAGATTTTTTATTAAAATTACTATTTCCATACATAAGTTCATCATAAGTACCTTGGCCTATATACTTCCCTTTATCAAGTTTGAAGATTATATCACAATTTTTTACTGTATTTAAGCGATGGGCAATTAAGATAATTGTAATATCTTTGCTTAAATTATTTACTGCATCCATTACAGCTTGCTCTGTTTGATTATCAAGTGCACTTGTCGCTTCATCAAGAATTAATACTTTTGGATTATTGTAAAGAGCTCTTGCAATTCCAATTCTTTGACGCTGTCCACCTGATAGCCTAATCCCTCGTTCACCTATAATTGTTTCATATTTTTTTGGTAATTCATCAACAACAAAATTGTGTAAATTCGCTATTTTAGATGCTTTTTCAACCAAATTTTGATTGACATCCTTTGGTTCTATTCCAAATGCAATATTAGATGAAATAGTATCATCAGAGAGAAATATATGTTGTGGAACATAACCTAATGAGCGTTGCCATGATCTTGAGTTTTTTTTGTTTATTACTTTCCCATCAACCTCTAAAGACCCTTTTTGGGATTCTAATAAACCCAAAATTATATCAACTATTGTTGTTTTACCACTACCAGTTGGACCAACAAAGCCAACAGTAGATTTGGCAGGAATAATTAAATTAATATCTTTTAAAGCTGTTCGTGACGAATTTGGATAATTATAATAAATATTTTTTAGTGATATATTTTGATTAAAAGATAATGCTTCTTCTTCTTGGATTATTTTAAAAGGTTTTAAGCTCTTAAGATCATCATACATCTTATCAAGTGAAGAACTAATAAAATTTATTTGAGTTATAGAAGCATATATCTGTTGGAATGCAGGCATTAATCGATAACCAGCAAAAGCATACAAGCTAATGATGGGTAAAGCAGAATTAAAACTTCCTGTTTGACTAATAAAATATAATATAATTAATAATATACCTCCAAATGCGACTGCCTCTAAAATAAATCTTGGTAAAAGACTTATAACTTGAGCGTTGGCTTGGGTTCGCGCAAAAATTTGAGCAGATTTTGCAAAACTTTTAATATAAATTTTTTCTAATCCACCAACTTTAACTTCTTTTGCAGCCCCAAAAGCTTCATTAATTGTATTAAAACGTAACTGATTATTTAATAATCTTTTTTGTCCTATTTTATCTACAAATTGTTTAAAAAAATAAAAAATAAGAAAATAAGTTCCAGTAATTGAAAAACCAACAATAATTGCAAGTTTTGGGTCTGCTATAATTAATAATACTATTATTGCAATCGCTACCATTCCTTTAGCAATTACCTCCATGAATGGCTGTATACCATTATTAATTATTTGTTGAACTTCTGATAAAATTATTTTTCCAAGATCTGAGCTGTTACGAGATAAAAACCAACTATATGGTTGATTTAAATACCCTTCAATTAAGCGTTCACCAATAGTAAATTCTCGCATTTGAACAAATCGAACTTGAAAATAGGTTGTTAAAGTCTTAAAAGATAATGATATTATCAATAATAAAAAAACTAAAAGTCCCAAAGAAAAAATAAATTCCTGATTATTTTCTACTCCAAATTTAGTGGAAAATTTAAATAAATTTTTTAAAACTATATTTGTTTCTATTAAATCTGGATTTGTTAAAACTGAAATAAATGGCAAAATAGATGCCACACCGATTGCATCTAATAACGCCATAATTATTATCATTATTATCAAATAGATAAAATTAACACGTTCTCGAGGTGATAATAAAAATAATAATTTTTTAACAATTTTCATTCAAATTTCTTAATTTTTTATTATATTTTTCAATTAAATGGTTTATTATATAAATTTATATTTAAACAAAAAGGCTTGTTTTTGAATATTACTCATATTCTAAAAAAGAAATAGTGTATATATTAAGTAAAATTTTCAATCTTTAATAATTTGTTATTTGCTACTATTTATAAAATTGATGTGATCATCTTTCTTCTAATGATGTTTCCTAAGCTTATCAAACGATCATTAAAATAATTTTTTTATTAAATATTTTCTAACGGATGAAGAGACAATAGTTCAAGTCCATTTTGACCTACTAAATACTGTTGCTCAAGTTTAACTCCCTCTTTTTCACCTACTTTACCTATATAACTCTCAACTGTTATAGTCATATTTTCTCTGAAAATGCCTCCATGTTCACCACCGTCTGTAGGGTATCTTATAGCAGGCCATTCATCACATAATCCAATTCCATGCACCATCACTGAATATCTATTAGGATAATACTCTTCAGGTAAAATCCAAGATTTTTCTACAAATTCTTTAAACGACAAACCATCTTTAATTAAAGCAGAATTATAATTTATTTGATCTACAGCCATTGAATATAATTTTTTTTGT
>MDSV01162682.1_pt1 | contig 33548 bp, 52 predicted proteins | sample 810851 | NCBI WGS metagenome assembly MDSV01 (sample SAMN05326640, study PRJNA326480) | marine metagenome | isolation source: seawater | place: Atlantic Ocean: North East | collected 2012 | reverse complement strand
TGTTCAGCAGATTAAGAAACGCACTTGACGCACCAATTAAGGAACCTTTCATGCCAGATATGGAAGAAACACCAACTGAGGAGAGATAAAAATGGAGCAAATAAACAATTCAGCAGAACAAGCAGGAGCAACCGCAAGAGCAGTATGCATTCATATTGCTAAAGAAATGAGCGAACTAGTAAAGCATACACTAGGACCGATGGGACTAGATAATATGCTAGTCGATGGCATGAAAGATTCCGTGATTACAAATGACGGTGCAACAATCGTCAAGGAATCGGCCATAGACCACCCAGTAGCAAAGGTAATCATGGAAGTTGCTAGGACACAAGAAGAAAACTGCTACGATGGTACCACATCCAGCATCATTCTCACAGGAGAATTGATGGATCAGGCATCTTCACTACTAAAGAACAAAATCCATCCATCAAAGATTGCTATGGGATATCAACTAGCAGCAATTAAGGCAGAAGAGATTCTTCTAGATATGGGACTTGAAGTCGATGATGAGGTACTTCAACTGGTTGCAGAAACTGCAATGACCGGTAAGTCAGCAGAAACTGACAAAGAACACCTAGCAGCTATTTGTGTGGATGTAGCACAAGCTACAGACCTTTCTAATATCAATATCGTAAGCAGAGCAGGAGGTCGTATTTCTGACTCTGTAGCTATTGCAGGTATTCTAGTGGACAGAGAAAAGTGCCACCATGATATGCCAAACACCGTTGAAAAGGCCAAGATTGCCCTAGTTAATGTTGATATCTCATTACCAGAGTTTGCTAAAGCCATCAATGTACAGGTACAAGATAATCAAGCTGTTCAGGAGTTCATCGAATCTAGAAAGCAACAACTAGCAGATATCGCAACAGGTATTATTGAGTCAGGAGCAACGGCGATATTTTGTATGAGGGATATCGATCCGTTCGTACAAGAGTACTTTGCTAAGCATGGTATTTATGCAGCAAGAAGAGTCGCTAAGAGTGATCTTGAAGCGCTTTCACTAGCAACTGGTGCAAGGATTATCTCCAATCTAGATAACCTTTCCAAAGAAGATCTAGGCTCAGTCGGTATGCTAGAAGAAGTTAGCGTTAACGACAAGCCAATCATCAAAGTCACAGAAACAAAATCGAATGAGTCTGTAAGTGTTCTTCTTAGAGCACCTACACAACATGTAGTTGATGAAGTTGCTAGAGCCTTTGACGACGCAGTAGGTGTTGTCAGCGTTGCACTAGAGGACAACAAGGTACTTCCCGGTGGAGGTGCCCCTTACATGGCTTTAGCGAATGCACTTAGAGCCTATGCACTAAGCGTAGGAGGAAGACAGCAACTAGCTATCGAATCCTTTGCTAAGGCACTAGAAGTTATTCCTACTACACTAGCACAGAACAGTGGTAATGACAGTATAGACACTATGGTAGCCCTACGACACGCCCACAATGAAGAGGACGGTTGGAAGTATGGGGTAAATGTAAATACTGGCGGTTCCTCGGATATGCTAGAGGAGAGGGTGGTTGAACCGAAGAGAGTGGTCGCTCAGGCGATCCGATCTTCGGCAGATACCGCATCGCAGTTGATCAGAATAGAGAAGATCTTGTCGGCTAAGAAGAGCGCGGAGTTTGGAGATGATGGATTCGAGTACTGAAGAAAAACTGAAAGAAGCCCTAGCCGTATTAAACGGCACAGGATACAGCTTCATGCTGATCGTTGAAGATAAGGATGGAGTAGCTGTGTTTAGCAACAGCAAAGGAGATAGACTATATCTAGTAGGAGAGAGTGATTAAATGCCAATACCACCACCAAGAAGCCCGATACTTGATCTGCATTACTCGGAAGACCGAGTTGGAGGTAAAGATACGATAACAAGAGAAGAGATGCTTGAGCTACAGCGTGAGCAAGAAACAAGATTGATTGGAACATTTATGGTACAGTCATTGTTTCTAGGAATGGCTATTCTGTTATACACAGAGTGGCAATGGAGTCAGTTTAGTGACCCGATTTATTCGGCATTATTTTATGCGATATTCGGATTTTCACTACAGGCATCCATGTATTATGTCTATAGAACGATGTTTGAAGACTCTGCAAGCCACAGACGAAAGCTCAAGCGCACAAGAAATAGGCACAAGAAAAAGATGGCAGATTACAAGTATGGAATCGAATCGCAACAACTTGATATGCTAATGAACCAACAAATGCATCAACTGCAGGCACAACATGCGCTAGCAGGATCAGATGGTTATATTGATACGAGTGAAATGCAGATGTTGAAGGCGCAATATGATGCGCTACTCAATACGGCTGCACAAGTCGATCAGCAAGCAGATAGAACAGTTGACTTTGAGCAACTGGCTAGGCAACTGGGTGTTGATCGTTTTCGAGTGGGTCCGATTCCCCTCGGGCCCAAGCTGACGGTGACACAGGCACCAACTACGCAAATGCATGTTGCCCAACCTGTAGTTGCTCAACAGCAAGCTCAGTCACTAGATCTCACCCCAAAGGGGACACAGGATCAGCCGACAGAAGCACAGAGACAGATGGCGTGAGATGCGAAGCAATAACAAGATCAGGAAAGCAATGTAAGAGGTATACTAATGAAACAAGATGCTGGCAACATATCAATTCTTAGTTGCTCTGAGTGCAGCATGACTATTAAAATACCATTACATGTTATACCATGCCCCCATTGTGGCTATTATGAAGGGGCACCGCCATGAGGGGATCATATGGGCTTAATTTTCAAAGACAACCAAGATGAACAACAAGCTGCAATGTACGAGCAGATTCACTTAGGGAATACATGGCAATGGCGTTATGCTCGAGTTAAATGGGCTATTACTACAGCTGTTGCTACAGGATGCGGAGTAGTCCTCACAGCAGTGACCGACTACTGCATTGTTAAGTTCACAGAACACGCTGGTATTGTTGGGTGGTTATTGGGGTGATGTCTTATGTCCGGCTCAGCAGAAATCGTCGTCGCTCACGGGCTATGGCAGTTTCTAACACACAGCGCTACTTACTTTCCGGTACAGATCTCCGTGATAGGGGCAACCGAAACAGGAAAGACGACTCTAGATCGACAACTCACAACTCGTGGAGAGATCAGAGAGATGGGAGAGAAGGATCGAACCCATCACAAGAAAGGTCGATTTACAGGCTTACACAAGATGCCAGAGCCGACAAAGAAGCGTGTCAAGTCGAGTGGACTAATGAAGACAGTCATAAGCAGAGATCTTGGTGGCCACATAGAGTATCATTCGACATGGTTAAGAGACATGATACAGAGAAGAGTATCAACGGTGGTGATTGTAATTGATCATAGGCATATGGAAGACGAGCGTAATGTGGATAACCAAACCGCTTTGGGCTATCTTGTGCAAAGTTTGGCCAAAGGTACCAAACCGAGAGGGTTGTCTTTGTGGACAAGACTGCGAGCAAGGAAGTGGTCACCGAAGCGCATTCTTCTCCTAGCCAATAAAGCAGATGAATGGATGTCAGAGGAGGATTACAAAATGTGGGAGCAAGGGTTTATCGCACGACATCCTATATTTGATGTTCTTAGAGAAGACTTATACACACTCCAAGGTATCCATATACCAGTGTATATCGATGCCATATCGGCAAGGTATGACTGGAATGTTGAAGATGCTTTAATTAAGGGGATGAACATATGAATGAACAAGACATGTATAATCAAAGGATGTTGCACATGATGCAACAAATGCCACAGCACGGAGAAGAAGGATATAATGATGTAGTTGCCCAAGTGGACTTCAAGATGTCAGAACACCCTAATCCAAAGAAGGCTAGAAGAAAGAATATCAAGAATGCAATAAAGGCACTACAACCAATGAAGCGAAGTTGGTTTTCGCCTAGAAGATATTGGTTCGGCGGAAAGTTTGCTATCTCTAAGCCATATCAATGTGTAGTTGATGGAACTAACTGTATGAACGCAGATTACGGAGATCTGTTCGATCAATACTTTCGAGATCCTCAGACTATGCAGCTAAAGCCGTTCAAGGCATGGTCAGGAGTAATCCCCGGAACAGGCAGGCAATTACAGGGAACTTATTGCCCTCAACACATGATGCTTTATCACAAGCTAATGGAATGGATTGAGCTTGAGGAGGCGGAGGCAGACCCGAACTTTTTCCAGAGGATGGCAAAGAAGGGAGTTGCATTCGTCCCAGTAAAGAGGCAAGCAAAGAGTGAACCTGAGAATCCTCTTATCGTTAAGTGGACTCCTGTGTTTATTGAAGCGCAAAAAGATGGGATCCAAATTGTGCATTATACTAACCCAATAACTGGTGAAAATGATATCACGATGTTAGTATTTGACAACAGAACATTGGCATCAACAGCACCGACAGGAACTGTGTTAAAGAGCATGGATATGGCTCAATATCACCAAGTTATAGAGCAAATGGGAAAACAGCAGTGAACGAAGACGCTATAATGAAGTACATGGTGGGAGGGACATGGCACTCTGGAATAAGAACACCGGAAACCAAGCAGCATTGACCCCGCCGGGAACGGGGAATGGCGGTATGCCTAGCCAATTTGGTATGTTTGCACAAGCAGCATCTGACAGTGGATTAACTGATATGGCTATGGCGCAAGTCGACTCAATGACTGGAGGGATGAAAAATGAAGATCAGGTACAGATGTTGTACCGACTCATGGCCGTGCAACCCAACGAACTATCGTTGTTTTTCTTGCACTACCCTGAGTTTATGAAAGAACTATCTGCGTTAATTGCGTTGATTATGAGACAAGAACTGTATAAGTGGTTCGCTTGTGGTGCTCTCCCAACAACAATTAATACAGAAAAGGCAATGGAATACGCATCTATTACACAAGAGAACATTGATGCGCAGATCGCTAAGGTCGTACCAATGCCTCAGCTACAGGCAGAAGTTAATCAAGGCGACATGCAGGCTATGCAAATGATGAATGCAAACCAACAGAACGCTATGATGGGTAATATGCAACAACAGCAGATGATGCAACAGCAACACTGGCAGCAGCAACAAATGATGATGCAGCAACCACCTCAGAGACAGGGATTGAGTGGAGCCCTAGGAAACTTCGGTAGCAATCTGATCAGAGGATCTCTAGGCTTGCCTCCATCTCAAAACCAAATGCCTCAACAGCAAATGGGATACGGACAGCAACCGCCTATGATGTAAGGGGTGGAATGATTGCCCAGCATTCCTCCAGCAGGTATTCCTGTTTCGAGCTATCCCAAGTTCAATAGGACACCAACTCAATTAGACATAGTCGAGAAGCTAAAAGAAGCTCAGAGACTATTGGAGGAGGAAACTAGGCACAGGCAAATCGCAGTTGACTATGTCGAGACTAAAGCTATGTTCTTTGGCGCAAAGGTAGCGATAACAAATGTGCTGCATGAGTTGTGTATGAAGTACAATCTATACGGGGTTCCTGTCGATGATGAGTCGCATTTACCAAGACAGGGAGGAACCTTTTATGTATGGAAGGGGGCGGTAATAGATGGCGAAAATATCACAAACGCTATAGACGATCTCCTAACTAATGAAACTCCAACCGATGGAGATGGAAATGCATTACCTAGCCTAGCAGATATACATAAGGTAGCTAGAGATCAACTAAATATACTATTCATTAATATAATCAAATATCATGAACTACAGATAGAGAGAGCCAGATTGATGGATCAGATCATCTCGCTGTGTATGTATTCGATATATGACGGACATGCTCCTACACCAGAGGTTATCAGTCTTCTGATGGATAAGAATCTAGGTCCGCCTCTAGAGTTTCCATTCAAAAGAGATGGAAAAATAGACGCATTTAACGACAGAATAGTCACAATGGGATATGGGGCAAGCGGTTATTACGGATATCAAGCAACCCCCATTATTGATCCTTGGATAACTGGACACATTTTTACTGGACGAAACAAGTACAGAGCTGTCGATACAGAGAATGTCAGAGGTAATCTTAGATTACACTTGCTCAAGGGGATATTTGGACCACATCGACAAGGGTTTGCTACAGCCCTGTTTTACGGAAAAACAGGTGGAAGGCCATCAGGGTTTTCTACCACAGATAATACCAATGCACCCATCGCGGGTTATCTTGACTTACTGGAGAGACTAGTCCAAGTCAAAAGGTTTCGTGGTATCCCTCTGAACTTTAAGAAGGTCAGAACCTACACCAACGATATGAATCAGTGGCAATCACCGGGGTTAAATGTATATTACGCCACAGATACCCTGATATCATTCTATGCACAGTCACTAAAGTCCAGAAAACCCGAGGACTTCTGGACTATGTGTTCAAAATACAGGCTAGTTGGTGAATTGGGACAGAATAAGACTGTTCTTGTTAAGCTAGTTGAGGTCGATCCTAAAACATCTGCGCCTAAAGGCAGAGGAACTATTGCAGGGATCTATGAGGCTCAGTCATTCTCAGAAGCTGAAGCCGAGTTAGGCAACGCAGTTAGCGCAGTCGCTTCAATGTACCACTATATCCTACCGCTGAGAAGGGGAGAAATCGTCACCTCAACTGCCTCCAATATGGAAGCCATACTTCAATCACAGAATAAGATAGCTCAATCTATGTGGGTAGGTATACCCGATAAGGCAGCGCAGCCGTATGTTGCTATAGTTCGTGAGAAATGGAATTGGCCACGATCATTCCTTCAAAGAGAAAAGACTGGTCAGTGGGAGGTTTCATTCAAGCCAACGAATGTCCAAGTATCTGAAAGCACATATAAGGACTTGTTAAACTGGGCATCTAATGATCCTAAGATAAGATTGGCGGCTATCACCGATGAGTCAGGGAATGAACGCCTTCCTGAGTCTATGATACCCTTAGCATTCGGTCCTGCGAAGGATATACCGGGAGTTAATTCGATCACACAAATTGACTTTATGCTTCAACCAGCAGGCACACTAGATTCTATGAGATTGATAGCAACACCCGGGATTAATAACCCCGTAATGGAGGCAGTAAAGGATGTATTTTTCAAAAGAGACATTGTTAACGACACTGGCGACAGCTTCAAGGTCAATATCATACAGGAAGGTACAACCACTAGTTTTGAACAGAAGATGGTCGAGATTAAAAACAATCTAGAGAAGTTGCAGATTGTATTGACATCCCCATATCTTTACCTAGAAGGCAAACAAAGCGCTCTAACTGGTACAGTCGGAAACTCTGGACGGTCAAGATACGGTGTCTGTATAAGTACAAAGGAAATGAACTTTATTAAAACTGTACTAGATAAGGCTCGATGGCCTAACGCTACTCCAAAGACACTGTATTCAACAGCAGTTGATGATGTGTCAGATGTCCCTATAGCCACAGCTAGAATGCAGAGTGCGCTATCGTCAACCACTTCGTCCCCGCCCAAGCTGGCACCTTTAGCAGAACTACCCCCATTCAACTTACAAACGATTCCATCTGTCGACAGCGATGGTAATCAGTATGTCACAATGACTATGAAAAATGGAAGAGGGTTCCCACTACCACCACCTGCGGAAGAAATGCCTAGAACCTTGATATACTCCAATGAAAGATCTGCTAATGGTGTGCATGAAATGTACACAACTTACAACTACATTTGGTCTAGAAATGCTGCTGGGGTGTACACTGGCGCCAAAGTTAAGGTCAAGGGAACACTTCCAGATGTCACACAAAGTCGAAGACTGAATCCTCAGCAAGAGGTAATAGCGAGTTTAGAAAGCAATCAAAGAGCAGAGGACTCTGCAATGGGTGTAGCTGCAGGTTTAGCCTCCGTGATCTTGATCGGAGGGTATCTAGCCCTCAAAAATAACACATTTTTCAACAACGGTGACTAACCGACTATTTTAACAGTAAGCACAGCATGGGGTATCACAATGGTAGGCAGCAGGACTCACTTTCATTCGATTGCCAGAGAGTTTGGCTCTCTGCCGAATGGCTCTTTATCACCTTACGGGGCGGTAGGAGAAGCGTCACAGTACTTGTCTGCAAATGACAGAGCAAGAGCTTCAAGGCCTAAAGATAATGGTTCCAGAAAACCGACAATGAGACCAAAAACTAATGGGGCAGTTATTGAAACGCATGAAGCACACACATCGTTTGGCTGGTCGACAGTTTATCTGATCGCAGCCAACCAAGGCTATGTTGTCGAGTTCTATTGTCCTAGAGATAAGAGGATGAAAATACGCGGCACATATGCTACTATGGAAGAAGCCCAGATGGAGGCAGAGAAATTGAGAAATAATCTAAGAGAATACGGAATGCAAACACCAACACAACTAGGAAATATCGGAGTTATTGGCGCAGGTGGACTAACTGTACCTTTAGCACTTGCTTTAGCATCAGTATATATCGGATTAGACTTTCCCGGAGCAAGATCAGGCGCTAAGCTAGTAAAGAACTTCATCAACGAGCCTATTCCAAAGATCCAGACAGGTCTTCTATTCATAGGAACTGCTGCGATCATAATCAAACAGTTTCAAAACGCATAAGGTGATACAATGAGGGGCGATCAATTTTTTAATATGGGCTACGGATCAGACGAAGATGATGAAGATGATGAATACGATATGGATTTATCCGGCTTTATGGGCGGAGCGCCTTCGCTAGAAAGACCAAAGGTCACGCCGAGAGCTAGAACTCCAAGAGCCAGCTCAGCTAACATAGGATCTGGACCAGAAAGCACAGCAGGTGCTTCGCCTAATATGTCTCAGCCTATAGGGACAACTGCTAATGTAGGGTACAATTACAATGTTCCACCAGCATCAGAAGGAACCATACTATCTGCCCTACACCCACTACAAGCAGATGATAACTCATTTCTAGGAGCCAGAACAAATGTGCTTATGAAAAGCGCAGGTGTCGCTGGACTAGTATTGACCGGAACATACGCTTTAGGAAAAAGAGGTTCTGGTGGAATTGGCACAGGAGCAGTAGGATTGATGACAGCAGCAGGTGTAGCATACACAGGTCCTGTAGTTGGATGGAATCATGGGGTATTATCAGGCATAAATAGCAAACCCGGTCGATACGGGGCATCAATTGTACTTCATGGTATACAGTTCTTCTTGCTTAAGAGATACATTTTCGATGCATACAAGAATCGTGGAATAGGCGTCTAAGGAGTTGGACACTAATGGTATGGTTTGGCAATTCTCAAATGGGCAACATAACACAGGGTCTAGGGCACTGTGGTTGTGGCAGACCAAAGTCTAAGAGAAATCCAAATTGTTGTGGGGCATCACAGTCCACAGTTCTTGGGGCTATCCAAAGAGGACAGACTAGATACACCAATGCTAGAGCAAAGCGAATGAAGGCAGGCAATTTAGGGTACCCCGGCAAAAGTTATGTCGCTAGAGGTAAAGAAGGCCTAGTTAATGCAAACAATAAACTAGCAAAGCTATATGAGAGCGAATACAGAGATCATGATGCTCTCGTTAGGCTCAATAAATCGCATACTGCCGAACATGAGAAACTCAATTCTCAGCTATTAGCTGAGCAAGCGCAACTAGAAAAGGCGTATCTTGTACTCGTTTCAGATAGGGCTCAGGCAAAGAAGTTTAGAAGTACGCTCATCACAGCGCTAACCACAAAGGATCCTGACGATCAAGGAGAAGTGCTTGCAGCGATCAAATCTTGGAGTGCGCTATCGCCCGCAGTTCCTAACGGGTCAGTACCCGCATCGACGAACCTAAATGATGTCTTCTTTGAGCTAGATGAACTCAATAAAAGAATCAAAGGTGCAGAAGATGCAGCCGCAGCACAATTAAACTCGACTACTAAATCTATAGAGGAATCTAGGATTAAAATGAATGAGTTAAGAGACACTATCGCTAATCAATACTTCGTTCCCGGCAAATTAACCACAGAAAGGAAGTTAGTTGGCTACAGTGCATCCACTATGGCCATAGGAGGCGTCATAGGGCTCATTTTCATGTACAGATACATGTCAAAGAAGGCTAAGAGATCCCCCGGTAAGCAAAGTGCAGAGTTCGCTGTATTCAGCTAATCAGTTAAGTACAATAAATAAGGTGGGTTAATCATGCCAAAAGGATCAGGTATCAATAAGAAATACAAGCCGACAGGGGCTTTAGCAGACATTATAGGGACAAAACCCGTGAGCTACGCTCAAGCTTCTAAGAAGTTGTGGGATCATATCCACGATGAAGGGCTACAGGGCGAGAAGGGCGATGGAGAATCTGTCACCTTTAATGGCAAGAAGTATGTGGGCGGTCAAATAATTCACTGTGGCGAATGCCCTATGATGAAGAAGTTTTGTGGTGGCAAGAATAAAGTCGCTATGGTGCAACTTGGTAAGTTCTCCAAGAAGTATATGAAAGAGATCTAAGTCTCATTCTTCTTCATCTTCTTTGCCTTCGTAGTATAACTCAACGCAGGCTTCGATCATTACACCTAGCCCTGCGATAGCCCAGAAAACATCGCTAGAGAGTTCTAACCAACCTACGACCTTAGCCATTGAGAGGATCGTGATCAGGAAGCCGATCCCAACGATAACTTCGTATCGAATAAGATGCCTCTTAATCACTAAACCACCTGTCCTACCACTCCTGCAATGACAGCTACTGCCATAATGATCTGTGTAATGCGCCAGTTCTTCTCTATACGATCGCTCATAGCGTCTAATTTAGCCTCTAGACGGTTCTTATCTTCTTCTTGTAGCTTTATTGTCAGGTTTAGCTCCCCTCGCATTAGCTTACTCCAGTCCATAGCTACATCAGTGCCTTGTTTAACACGCTGCTTGAATGTCTTTTCTTCACTTACCATAGGAATCTCTCCTCAAAGGGGACCTTAGCATTGACAAATATGAATGATTTGTGGAGCTCAGGCGGGTATTTAGGCAGTTTAAGCCTCTTGAACATATCTGGGGTTTCTGTATACAGGACTTCAATCATCGGCTTAATATGTGTTGGACACACTATGTCAGGGATACACCCACAGTTCAATCTTACTTCTGTCCAGAAAGGTATTCCTTGTGTAAGTAAGTAATTACATACCTCAAAGATTTGTCTTCTATGCTCATCGGTATGTTCTTTGTTCAATCTAACAGTATTCATCGGGTTCTTATACGATCCATTAACGAAGTTTCTAAAGAAACTATTCACCAATCCTTGATCATGAGAGCTTAACTTCATCTAATTCCACCTCCGCTGTTTCTGCGAATGCAGGTAATTGAGCGTTCATCATGTTAGTCACACTTTCACGCATCTCTTCATCACCTTGAAGCAATTGGTGCATCCTGATAACTAGGTAGTGAACAGCTGATTTATAGTGCCTGCACCACCATATAGGATCGTTCTCCTCTGCCTCTCTCAGTGAGGTTCTTTGGCCTCTTGGCATCATTTACCCCTCCAGTAGTGTAAGATATGGTATATCTTCTTCTCCTTAAGGCCAGTTTTCTTAGCGATCTCAACAACAGAGAAGCCTGTGGCTTTCATAGTCTTGATTAACTCAAGAGTTCCGTGATCTTCATCTGGTTGGAGCGTACCATTATCGTCATATTTGTAGCCATACGGCGCTGCACCAGATTGCTTATCCGACGCTTTGATACCTGCACGAATGCTTAGAGATCTCAATGACTTGTAATACTGCTTTGCTTCAACCGTGCTAACAACCTTCTTTGCTGCTTCTGTGCTAGGAGAGTTGCATATACCGATCCACGGAGTTAACACACAATATACCTTACTGCCAGCAAATAACTTATTCATATGACTAGTAGATAGACCCTCATAAGAATATAGGATAACTATATCATAGTGCTTAATATCAGCTAATAGATCATCTATACCATTAGGGATATCAACCCACCCGTCAGCATATACCTCAGTGATATCTCTCAGAGCAGGATCCAGCTTATCCAAATTGGCTTTCAGATAATCGAATAGCTGATCAAAATCATATTCCTTGTCAGCTGGCTTATAGATATACGCAGCGACCTTCATTGTGAAGCCTCCTTATATCGTCTATATCCATCTTTCAGATTGTTTAGATACGCAGGGTGAGTCTTTTCAGCCCACTCAAGGAAGGCTAACTTGTCTTCATCGGTCATATCATTCATCTCTATAGATAGTCCTAGTCACTGGTTGAACCCATCGCCCGTCTAGGAAAGAAGGGTAGCCTAGAATGTTCCAGCCTGCCTTCAATCGGTCATTTACATGCTTTATGAGCAACTCTAAGTTGCCATGCGTCACTATATCGTATTCTTTTTCTTGTCTTTGTACCATTTTACATTCCTCCATCACGGTTAGTATAAGCCTCCACTGAACTGTTCGTGCCACCAGAGAGCCAGTATACCGACCATGAATATGATAATTGTTAGTGGAGGATTGATAGTTAGCAGTCCATACACCCAAACATACGGGTCATACCACTCTCCACTAGTGCTTGAAGCAAATGAAAGGACTAGGCAGATCATGCCTATAGTGAAGCCTAACTGTTTAATTCCATCAATATCCCATCCTCCAAATGGATCTTTAAGCATCATCAACATCCTCCATAAACTCTTCATGAACCTTAGCCCATGTTCGACCGTATAGAACATCAGTGATAGTCCCTTTACTTACACTAAACTCTCCGATCAATTCTTCTATACTCCACAGATCTCCGTCTGCGTCTCCTACATAGTATAGTTCGAGGATCTCATATACGCCGTCCTCGGTCAGCTTACTGCGGTGATTGTTCTCGCCCGCTACTCTGCCTGAGGCAGAAAGATCGTCCATATTGTCGTTATGATCACCTAACTTGAAGTGATCAGGATTACAACATAGACGAGTGTGACATTGGTGAAGAATGAACTCTTCGGGTTCAATGTACCCTCTGTGAATCATATAGTTAAGGCGGTGAACAAAGTAGTTCCTGCCCGACTTTTTGTCACAGTGTCTCTTAACATGGATCCGCCCATAGCCTGACTTATCCACGCCTCCTGTCCATATCAAGCAAGGAGTATCGAGAGGTCCTTCAGCCGGTTTTATCTTCGACTGAAAGTTGCTGACGAAAGAATCGTCGGCACATAACCTTTCGATATGCTCCCTGCTCATATAGTTCTCAACCTTCCACTTCGAAGTTTTCCTTGTAGCAGATTTCTTTGAAACCGCACATTTGATCGCAGAAGTTCTTCTCGGTCTTACCAGCCTTCGCCTTAGTCTCTCCACCATAGATAGGTCGACAAGGGAAGTATCCGTTCTCATAGTCATTGAGTAGGTCAGTTGACTGTACAAAGTACTCTAGATCGTCTAATAGACGATTAAAGTGCTTTTGATCAAGCTTCACTTCAATGATACGAACATTTGGACTGTACGCATCTCCTGTTCTGGCCTTTTTCTTGTCAACAATGACATATCTGAAGGTATCAGTGCCATGCATCTTAGCATACATGACCGGTTGAAGTTCTCCTAGTGCTCTAGCCTCTGTCCAGACTGCTCTCCAGTAGTCTGATGCTAACTTTAGATCTCCTAGACTCTCATCATCAAAGATAAAATCCGTGAATCCACGGATCCTTAGTTTAGTGCCATCCTTTAGCTCTATCTCTTTGCATAGTTCGACTTCAGTAGCCTTTACATCAGGTAGGTTGAATGGCTCACCATAAGGATCTTTGCCAGTCTTTATTGCCTCAAGGAAGCCCTTAGACCATACCTTTAGTTGCTCTGTAGCCTGCATGATATCTGCTTTATCACATGGCTCTTTCGTATTCCAGTCTCTAGGGTCGCCAGTTTCACATCGGCTTTCAAAGTCCATTGCTATGAGATCGACTAGTGCGTCGACATCTTGGACTCCTCCACCCATGTATTCTTCAAGAGAGATCTCGTGAAGGCTTAGACCTTGCAGGTTTGCTAGGCCATTGTGTGTCTTCTCTCTTCTTACATACTTGTAATAGAACTTCTGAGGGCACTCGTTGAATTGCTTGAGCTTAGACGGCGAAATATCCGTCTTTTCCCAAGGTCCAAACTCACTATTTGGGTTAAATGCAGGCATAATCATACCTCCTTAACCGCAAGCTTTCCTTTCATAGGCAGAGTAAGACCTGCTTCATAACCCCAGCACATGGCTTGGGAGATAGCTGCATATCTAACGCCTATCTGGAAACCTGATAGATGATCCTGTCCACCTAGCCTTTGACGATCACGGCCTTCTTTGAAAGCCTCAAGATACTGCTTGACAGACTTCTTGTCCGTTAGCATGGTTAGATCCTTATAGAATCCGTCCTCTGCTTCTAGAACAATCTTATAGCTCATTCCCAGCCCTCTCCTTGAGACTCTAGGTAAGCTCGTGCAGCACCTGTGGTTTCTTCGCCCTTGACTTCGCTCTTTGCCAACCACTTGACAAATTGCTTACCCCTTGGACTCTCGTTGTACAAGATGTGTATCGTCTTACCGTTGTGAACTCCACCCGAGATAACATAGTTCTCTGGAGCAGTTGCATCATCACTAGGCTCAAAGACAGGTTCTTCGACAACTTCCTCAACAACCAGTTCTTCAGGAGGGTTCTCGTGATCACCCTCCAATAGGACGCAGTCCTTAGGTCGAACAGGTGTGGTGTTGCCATCATCTGTCTTCAGCGTAGCCCATGCATTCGTTCTCTTGACGATCACGCCAACGAGTCCGTCTTTCCTCGGATCGTCTTCGCATGACACTCGCACACGCATACCAACATCAATACCGCTAGGTGGCAGGGAATCCTCTTTTGATTCCACCACAGGTGCGGGTGTTGGGTTTTCGTTCGTTCTTTTTGCTTCTTTTTGCTCAACTACTGCCTCGACAGTAGCCTTGCGTATATTGTTGACCTCTGATAGTCGCTCTTCCGCTACCTTGACCCATGCTGGCTTACCAGCAATGGTTTCCAGAGCGTTAGCACAACGCTCTAGGGCAACGGTCATGCGAACCAGAATGTCTTCTGGGTTTTCAATATCCATTATCATATTCCTCCGTGCTTTGCAGGAGTTGCCGCCAGTCTATAAGGTTTGCTCGGAAACATAGATTCTTAGCAACATAGTTAACTAGAATAAGAACACTCTTAAGGTAAATCCTCTTGGCTCAGATTGCGGGGCTTCCCTTTACGGATCACCTATCTTCTCTTTCAGTGCTTTTCCACTCTCTCATCTCATTTTGAGGGCGGTTCCCGCATCTATTACCCTCATTTAGGCCTATTTATGCCGTTTTCAAGCATATAGCAAACTGTGTTTGCTTGTAGTAATCTGCCCAGTTAGCAAAAGTATTCTATCTGCTAGACCGGTTTGCTTAAGTACCCTCTCTATCTAGGGCATATTGAGGAGAGGAATTACCAACTAACTAAGATTCCACGAAACTATGTTAAGGAGAAGAGAAATATGAGCGAACATGAAACAGGTACTATGTACAAGAAGACAAAGACAGGAAAGATCCAGCAGTGGAGAGCATGGGTTGAGGAACATGAGGAGATCGAGGGCGCATATGTCCTAAAGGTTGAATCTGGTCAGACAGACGGTCAGAAGACCACCACCGCAGGACAAGTGATTACAGAAGGTAAGCAGAAGCGAACCTGTAAGCAACAGGCTATCTTTGAGGCTACATCAAAAGTGAACAAGAAACTAGACGAGGGATACTTCCCAACGATTGAAGAAGCAGAGACTAATATCGTCATACGACCTATGCTAGCGCTGGCATTTGAGAAGCGTAAGCATAACATCAAGTGGCCAGCTATCGTACAGCGTAAGTTCGATGGCGTAAGATGCTTAGTCAGGATCACACCAGATGGTGTGACACTAGAATCACGAAAGGGTAAGCTATTCCCTCACATGAATCATATCAGAGAAGAGGCAAAGGTGTGCCTAGAAGCATATGCGAAACTAACCCCTGTTAAGAGCACACCTTCCGAGATCATTCTTGACGGTGAACTATATTCCGACACACTAGGTTTTCAGGAATTAGTAGGACTCGTCAGAAGAGAGAAGATCAAAGAAGGTGATAACGAAAGACGCCTTCAAGTTAACCTAAGAGTATATGACTGCGTTATACTTGACGACCTCGATGCTACTTTCACTACACGATATAATGCTATAACCTCTATAGTAGGAGAATCATCTATCCTATCTATAGTAGAGAATATAGAGGTAAAGGATGAAGTTGATGTTATTATCAAGCAGGCTCAATTCGTATCAGAGGGATATGAAGGTGCTATGGTTCGTAATAAGGATGGTAAGTATGGACTCGGTAAGAGAAGTTCCGATCTTCAAAAGGTTAAGTCGTTCCTTGATGGCGAATATGAGATCATAGGATTTGAAGAAGGTTCAGGAAACGATGCTGGTACAGTTATCTGGCAGTGCCGAACACCAGCCACTACTGATTATCCTTATGGTAATGACTTCATGGTAAGACCTAGAGGCACCAGAGAGCTACGCCGAGAGTGGTATGAGAATGGTACGCAGTATATCGGTCGTATGCTTACAGTTCGATATCAAGAGCTAACTGATGATGGTATCCCAAGATTCCCTGTTGGTGTAGCGATCAGAGATTACGAGTGATTAAGATGGCTCTAAAGTGTCCAAAGTGTGGAAGCATTTCGATGGAGGTTATACCAATCGATAACTTCGACACCAATTCACCTAAATACCGACTCAAATGTCGTCATTGTGGTGAGAACATGCCAACAGGAGTGTGGATCTAATGGAGACTATGATTCTAGTTGTATTCTGCATAATTGTTCTGCTAGCGCTATTTGCCCTATGGGACCATTATATGAATCAGATGCTAAGTGGACCAATAACACAACACCCAATACAACAGGAAGTTATCAAGTTCGGTGAGGATGAATGACCAAGTGGAGTATCATAAATGATCCTAGTGCAATATATGAGGCTTTAATGACACATAAAGGAGCGATGGATGTAAAGTATAAGTGTCCTAAGTGTGATAAAGATAGAGCGGTGACATGGTTATTTCCAAATGGAGTTATGGAGTTCACAGATAATTGTTGTAATATGACAGTAAGATTAGAACCTAAGGAGGAAGAGTGAATGAAATATAAGATTATGAGAAGTGGAGATATGAAAGCACTTGAAAAGAAAGTCAGGAAACACATCGAGAAAGGATGGGCTCCTCTTGGTGGCGTTTCAGTATGTGGTGGCTACGGCCATGCACACTTTCATCAAGCAATGGCAAAGGAGGCTTCACAATGAGTGAGTTATTAGTCGGCATCATAGGAATTATCTTATTGTATGGCCTAGGACAGTTGCTATATCCAGATCCTGTGGCCAGAGCATTGGTAAGCAATCAATATATTACAGGGGAGGAGGAATAAGATGCCTCTTATGATACAGTTTAGTGACTTCTTGGACAAGGCCAAGGATCCTGCGCCAGAGATCGTTCAATGTAAGTTTGGCAGTACCAGTTGCACGCATGAAGCAACCCACAAGAACAATCATGGTGTTGATATGTGCTTTGAATGCCTGAAGATAAATGCTAGACAGCAACAAAGCCAACACCGATTGGATCCTATGCCGCAGTATGGAAACATCATTCCTCAGGAACTATATGATCAACAGACAATGATGAACCAACAACTACAACAGCAACAGATGGCTTACCAACAACAGCAAATGCAGATGATGGGTAATATGCAACAAGCTAACACCCCAGCACAATTTGGTGATCAGTCGCTCCCTAGAAATGCTGGCTTCTTTGGAATGTCATGGAGAAGTATCGTAGGACTACCACCAGAAAGCGAAGGGAGTGATTGAATATGGGATATAGAATAGAGTGTTATTCACCAGAAACAGGCTGGTTATTGTATGGATACGAAGGTGATATGGAGAGAGCTCGTATGAAAGCAGCTAATGCATTCATAAACACTCGCCATACTATGATAAAGATCGTGGAGGGTAAGCTATGAGGGCAGTCACATACGCTAGAATATCGACTGATATGCAGTCTGAAACTTCTATAGATGAGCAGACTAGGAGGTCAAAACAATATGCGGAGATGCGAGAGTGGGATCTTGTTGATTCGTTCCAAGACATAGGCTCTGGTATGAATACAGAGCGTGAAGGATTCAAAGAAATGATGGAGAGGATCGACGAATGGGATATCGTTATCGCATACAAATTAGATCGTTTTCATAGAAGTTCATCTAATGCACAGGCATGGGCTGCAAGTATAGGAAAGAAGGGTAAAAACTTCGTTGCTATGGACATCGATGTGGATACATCTAAGGCCATGGGAATGGCTATCTTCAAGATCATTACCACTCTTAACGAGATGGAAGTACAAGTCACTAGAGAGCGAACAACAATGGGGCTAGCTGCTGTTAAGAACAGTGGCCGACATGTAGGAAAGCCCCCGTATGGATACGCCTCTGTATATGCTAGAACAGAAGATGATTCAGATAAAGGCATCTTAGAGCTACATCCTGAGGAGGCAGATGTAGTTGGAATGATCTTTGACCTCCATGATAGAGGCAATTCGCTTAGCGATATTGCTGGTAAGTTGACAGTCGCTGGCTATAAGACACGAACAGGCAAGCCTGTATGGAGTCCCGTAGTCATACAAGGGATCCTTGATAGAAAGATGTTCTATGAAGGACACTATTATGACGGGGATAATGAGATGAAGAAATATAGTTGGGCGACGATCCTATAAGGTGAGATAAAATGCTACATGAGAAAGGAAAGAAAATGATTGAGGACCTCAAGAGAATAGGGGCTAGATTCACATGGGATGAATGTGAAGATTTCCCCGGATCTCCTGAGATACACCCAGATACCGCAACAGATAGGCAGATGATTATGGACTATCTAGATGAGGTACAAAGTGCAGAGGAACACGCATACAGTCTAACTGTGGGCAGTGGAGGCATTGTGGCCAGATGCAATAACGAAGAGTGCAGAGAGGTGCAGATCATCAATACGATGAATGAAGCGCATCTGCAAGAGACGCTGAAAGATATGGACAACATAGAGTGTTATAGTTGCTTGAAGGCAGGCTTGACAACACTCAGTTATGTCTCATTCCAGTTTAGTGATCTAGATGAAGAGGGGTGGGTAATGTATGACTAAGTTCGATTCAGTTATACTATTCGATGTATTCATGCCTGATGGAGAACCTGCAGGTATGATTGTCAAGCTAGAAGGCGATGCAGAACAAGTTCAATTTGAAAATCTAATGGATGTCATTTCTAGAACTGCAGGCAATCTAATGCACGGTGTGACCTTTGATAAGGCCACAGTGGTCGACCTACATGATGAGGTCATAGACGATGCATTTGTACCAGAGAACTCACTAGCCGAACACATGGGCCCAGATAAGTCCATGCCGCATCCAGAAAAGCCTAATGGACGATGTTGGATGCGTCATGTCATGACAGTGGGTGGTACGGAGGAAGAAGAGTGACCTTTAGTTTAGATACCTGCATATATGTGAGTAAGGGATTTGCCACAGTTAATTGGGATACAGACTCTGTATATGTCGTAAATATCGATACATCTGCTTACCAGCTTATACAATCAGCTGCTGATTTAGAGATATATGATGATGATTCTATTGCCTATGCAGTGGCCTTTTCTTATCTAGGGTGATCTTATCCAGTCAGTGAATCTGGCTTTATCGGCATCAGAGCGAACACTGATCGTGTCGCCTATGCATTGTAAGCCATACGATAGTATAACTCATCCTAGTGATATTCTTCGTATGAGATATCCTATAGCATATTCTCATCTAAGAGGAGTTATTGATCGGAAAGAATTGTCTAAAGGCGATATACTGTTATCTGATACCAGAGAAGGCAAGGTAATATGCTGGATTATCATACACGGCCAGAGTGCAAGACGATTTGATATGGACTCTATAGAGTCATGCATAGACAAGATGGTCGAAGCTGGGTTGCCAGAAGATTATGATATAGCATTCCCAGCACTTGGCTTCTATGAGGAGGATGGCGTTGACATGTATGATGTTGCTGATCTGGTCTCTCGGCGCCTCGAAAGAGGCAGAAAATTGGATCTTCACCTACACTATTGAGCCAAACCTAAAAGTATCAAGCGTAGTATGTAGTGTTGTGACTGCGATAGCCCTAGAGGATGTCAGCGAGGAATTAGATAGATTATATCGTGCCGTTGCTATGCTCGTCAAAGGTGGACCGCAAGCTTGTGAAGAAGCATTTGAAGTCACTGTCAGGGGAAATAAAATCACCGTTGCTACAATGCCAATTGAAGAAAGAACATTCTACTTCGTAGTTTCCGAAGGAGAAGAGAATTACATAGCTCTCAGATCGTCAATTTTTCCAGAAATGGAGGTTAGATTACCTATGCCTACATATCTAAGAGTTGGTAAGGCAGCGCTAGGTGAAGATCTATGTTAGGTGATGGAATGACTTTTGCTATGATGACCCCTATGTTTGCTTTGAGCATAGAGAAACACGATGATGACGAGTATGAAGATGCAGTTTATTGTGAAATAGATGACTGCGAATGTGAATCATGCGTTGCAGCAAGGGGTGGGATAAACCCATTTAGTACGATAAAGCTAGGTGTTCGTGTCGATAACAAGATGCAAATAGCCAGATTAACCCCCGAAGAAGCAGTTGATTTGGCTCAAGAGCTTATTCGGTATGCTGAATTGATCAGTGACTTAGCAGAAGAGGAGGAATTAGATGAGCTACAGAGACTCACTTAGGCGAAGTAATAGACCTCCCTTTACTTCAGATCCTACATATTACGAGGATCAGAATCGAGAACGAGGTATGTACTATTATCATCCCTCTGATTACCAGAGGGCTATGACGACATTCACTATGAAGACTAAAAAGGAACTTGCTTGGAAGTCATTTCAAGAGAAAAGGCCGATTTTAAGCACATTTTTAATCAAGATCTTCGGGGATAAGGCGATAGATGCCCATAAAATGCTTATTTTCGATATATCCGAAGAACGAGCAGGAGAACTCTTAGTCGCTTTAGAGGACTTTGATTTCGATGAATATGCTAGGCTTGTGGATTAGAATCCATTAAGTACAGGTGAAAGTGTGGTATTATCATGGCCAAGTACTATACATACGAGGGTAAGCAAGTCGGATATATCCGTAAAATGGTGGATGAAGTAGTGATGATCGAGGAATCTTGGTCTTCTGAAGTGAACAAACACTTCGCAAAACATGGTTATGATGCACTTTTGGAGCTCGTAGCCACTGTTCTGCAAGAGAAGGGATTCCCAGCAGTCACCCGTGCTCAAGCATGGATGATTCTAAACGATGTCACAGGTAAGGGTGTACCAGAAGCCCTAAGAAACTACAGTGCAGACGAAGAGTCCGGAAAGGGGACTCTTTTCGCTGATCTAACCAAGAAGGCTAAAGTCGCTGCAGCAAGTGCAGCTGATGGAGTAGCTTCTGCTGGTAAGACTGTAGGTGGCGGTGTGGTAAGCATCGCAACGGCTCCTGCTAAGGCTCTCAAGAAGTCGGACAGTGATTCTGACGAGTGATTTTCTGTAATTCAAGTGGATCCTTAGGGTATGTCTAAATACCCTCTCGGCCCACCATAATTGATGAGAGAAAACGATAGAAAACAAACTGTGCCAAAGATGGACTTTCTGCGCTATCTAGCGCTTACTAGGGGTATTCGTAAAGACCCTAGATTCAAGTTGTCTAACCAAGAGGTTGTCAATGGAATGGTATATTTCAGAGACGCTACAGCAATGAGGAATCTGCAGGAGATCATACAGGCACACAATACAGGCTCAGTCCCAGAGACTGAAGTGAAACTGCAGGAAGAAGCAAAGAAGGAGTGGATGAGAAAATCCGATGGTATAACCGTTGATATGACTCTTGATGCTCTTGAGAATGTTAGAGGACCTGATGGTAGTGGAACCTACACAGCAAGATGTATATCATGTGCTGAAAAAGGCGGAGATTCTGACTCCAATCACCTTCGATTCCACCCAGAGAAAGGCCTGCATTGTTTTGCAGGTTGCTTTGCACCACAGATACTAGGACTAATTAGAATGAAGACCATGGAGGGATCTAAGTGAATATATTTATTCTATCAGAAGATCCTATCATAGCTGCACAAATGCAGTGCAATAAGCATGTAGTTAAGATGACATTGGAGACAGCACAAATGCTATGCGCTCCATTCGAGAATGGTAAAGCGCCATACAGGAGAGCGCATTACAATCACCCATGTACTATCTGGGCTAGAACCAGCAAAGAGAACTACGAATGGCTAGTCATGCATGGACTTGCCCTATGTAATGAGTATACACTAAGATATGGTAAGAGACACGCCAGCCAAGATGTGATCATCTGGTGTTCTAACAACATGTCGAGACTAGGACTCCCCTCCAATGGCCTCACAGAGTTCGCTGTGGCCATCAGTGGCGATCAAGAATGCAGAAAGCTACCCAACTTTGATAGACTGTCTGTCAAACAGAAGTATCGAGCATACTATCTCTGTGATAAGAAGCGTTTTGCCAAGTGGACAAACCGTGATGTTCCAGAGTGGTGGGCTAGATGGATCAGGCTAGGAGGAGTCTAATATGATTGTCAGCACAGGAAGAGATGGTAAGTGGGCAGGCAGTGATGTCGTCCTACGATGGAGAGAAGAAAACAATGGTATGTGGGTTAGGCACCAAGAAGTAGTGACCGACTTCAGGCCATACCTTTTCGTGAACCCAGATAACTTTCATCAGAAAGATGAGAAGGGCAACCAGTTTCCTAGAAAGCTAAGAAACCATCAAGTAAAGTCTGCTATCAGAGAAAAGTATCGTGATGCGGTAATTGACGAGAAGGGCTATGAAGATGCAGCAGGCAATATCCTATGGAAAGTGGAGCTTGAGTCTCCTGCCTTTATCAGAGGTTTCCAGAGAAAGTTCTGGCCGACCTATGAGGCTGATGTGCCTTATGAGGACCGATACCTTGTCGACAGAGTGGATGAGATCAAGAAGTTTCCTATGAGAAAGTTCTTTTTCGATCTTGAATCACTGCAATACCAACAAGGCGAGCAACCAGAACAGTGCCTTAGACCAAACGATCCTAGAGACAGGCAAGCAATATGCGTTATAGGTGGCTATGATAACTTCACAGACACATACTTTCAGTGGATGTGGAATGACGATACCGATAAGGACATGAAAGTGGTTAACTATGAAGGACGAGATGTTCTTCTATACACATTCACAGATGAACAGTCTATGCTACAGCACTTTGTTGACTTCTTAGATGAGATGGATCCAGATGTGATGTTGGCGTGGGGTCTTGGATTCTATGATATGCCTACACTCTATAGAAGATTAGACTCCGTAGGTATTGGTGCTAAGTCACTGTCTCCGAAGATGCTAGGTAAGAACCGTTTTGTTGATAGACCTTACTTCAAGGGGACGCAATATAGACCAGAGTACCAGCCGATCAGAGGCCGTATTGTAGTCTCACTAGATGTCCTCTTTGAGAGAGTCTATTATGACTCTAAGTCTGCAAACCTTCCTTCTAAGAAGTTAGATGTTGTTGGACAGAAGTTGTTCAAGAAGGGTAAGACAGACTTCCGACCTAACTTCTATGACCTAGAGCAGATTACATGCGACCTAGGTATGTTCTATAACTTCAGAGATGTTGAGTTGATGGTTGAGATTGAGGAAAGCTACAATCTTATAGAAGGCCAGCAGAATCTGCAGGCTCTAGCAAAGTGTCAGTTCAGTTCCACTCTTAGAGGATCTCGTTATGCCAGAGTATATTTCATGCGTAAGGCATCTTTCAAGCAAAAGACAGGTTGGGAGAACGAGCATGAGGAAGATGAGGATCTAAAGGGTGCTACCATTCTAGATCCAGAACAGCTAGGCACCATAGGCCTGCATAAGAATACTGTTATTCTTGATTTCGCAGGACTGTATCCCAGTATGATGGTGGCTTACAATACAAGCTTCGAGACCAAGGTCACTAAAGGCCTAGAGCATGAAGATGACATCATAGGCGATGGTTGTAGGTTTAGAAGAGACCCTATGGGTGTGCTTCCAGCCTGTGTCATTGAGTTAGATGAACTAAGAGATGAATATAAGAATCTTAGAGCAGAGGCAGCTAAGACGCATGGTAAGACCTCAGATGAGTATCGTAAGTGGGATGATGCTCAAAAGACTGTCAAAAGGCTTCGAGCGACATTCTATGGACTTATGGCTCTTAGTGGCTATGCATGGGGTGATATTGATATCGCTAGAACCATCACATACGGTGGTAGGACTGCTCTGAAGACTATCATAGACAAGGCTGAGAGTCTAGGCTTCAAGACTATCTATGGACACACAGATTCTATCTTTGTTGCCCTAGGCGATGATCTCACACCAGAAGAGTGTGCACAGAAGTCAGAAGAACTTGGTGTTATTCTCACAGAGGACATACAGAAGATCCTAAAGTCCGATGCAGTCGTAGTCGAGGCAGAGTTAATCATGGATAGATTTTACCTTCCTAGACGCAACAAGTATGCAGGTCGTATCATTTGGCAACCGGGCAGCGGAGAGAGTCCATTCGATATCTCTAACGAGCCTGTCGATGACCGTATCAAGATTCAAGGTCTTGAAGCTAAGCACACTAACACGGCAGTTATTGGTAAGAAGGCACAAATTGAGTCTATGAAGTTGATCTGGGACGATCAACCACCAGAAGTTGTACTAGAGTATGTTAAGGATTACATATCAAAGATCAAGGCCGGTGAAGTTTCTATAGAAGATATGACTACGGGTGCGAGACTGAACTTTTGGCTACCTACTAGATATGCAGGACATGCACTATATGGCAAGGGAGGCACTAATGATACTGCATATGCCGACGCTAAAGATGATACAGATAAATGCTACAAAACCATGCAGGGTGCCCAGAGAGGTGCCGCATGGCATAATGTTGTTCTTGCAGACGATGAGTTCCCGAAGTTCGATCGTGGAGACTCGTTTAGATACACTTTCGTCAAGAATGGTCCGACATGGATACCTACAGGTGGATATGTAGGATTCCATGATCCCTCACAGATAGAAGACTATGAGTTGGATATAGACATGATCGTTGAAAAGAATGTAATTAACAAGCTTGATCATATCATGTATGGTATCGGCCTTAGCAATGATATGCTTAGACAGGAAGAAGTCGAACAGCTATCATTGGAGGACTTTATGTGAAGATTAATGGTGTTAAACTAAAGCGGACTGATCGTGTTGAATGGGAATCCTGCTTTTCGTGCAATGCTCCTGTGAGGTTCATCAAGCATGATCCTACTGAGTCTTGGCATGCGAGTAGAACCTGCTTTCAATGCGCCAGATGTACATTTCAATGGAATAGTGATAGGTTTAGAAAGCAGTTCCTTAATGACCTAGAGAATAAGATCCATGTTATCATAGATGATAAGTTCAAATGGATAGTCGACTTTGAAGAAGATCGCACTATGGAACGAGTTAAGAGAACCATGAAGTGGGCAGTCTATGAGCTGGGCATTATAGAGGCAGAGGCAGCTCTAGTATGGGCTATGAAGAATTATTGGCATCGTATACGCACTAGTTGGGTGCATGGTTCCCAATCCGAAGTTGTTTCCCAGCTGCGACAGATTCAGCGATCCCGTTCAAAGGGTCGAAGTTCCCCATGACTGACCCTGCAACTATAGCGGGCTTCTCTCCTTGGACTGAGCACGCTGCTAGTATGCTGTAATTAGCAGCAGATCCTAATCCTGCGGGACCTAGACCCATAGGTACTCCTTCTTCTCCCATCATATCGGCTATTGTTCTAGTGTATCGCCAGTCGTATTCTCCAACACCCTTAGAGCCCTTACCACCGTTCATTTGGAAGTCTAGTTCTTTAGTGATCGCCCAGAGAGTAGCTTCTAATCCAAACTTTTCATAGATCCATGACAGATTGTTAGTTATGATCAGTTCCATATCAATTACTTCTTCCAATACGCTTTGTATGTTATTGAGTAGCGATGTTTCAGCCGCTCTAATATCGATCGTGAACCTTCCTGTCCCGTCAGGACAGTCGTCTTTGTCTATCACAGCTACTTGTGGAGATTTACCAAATCCAGAATAGCTAGCAGAGTATAGGGCTTCCTTTACGATTAGTAGGCTCCTATTACCAGAACTTGTCTCTAGTGCTATATCTAACACACCATCGCCTTGAAGTTTTCTTTGGGCTATATCCCAACTGGCAATTATTGGAGGTCTATCGGAAGCCTCTGTCTTTAGAGTGTCTAGTACTCTGGCCACTTGTTGCCTAGCAAATATGGGCTTGATATCAAACAACTTTAACTTCTCCATGTTAAATTGAACTTTGATGGAAGACATCTCAATATCGTAGGAGATTAGATCTATTACTGCTTTACCTTCGACCTTTCTGATTAGATTAGCCACTTTATCTGCGGTTTTCTTTTGATTGTACTTACTTCGCATCCTTATCAGAGTTCTAGGACTGTCTATGTTTGTGATAGTCGTTAGCGGAGACTCTAAGATCTGGCGTGTTCTGCTAACGGTTCCTTGGAATGACATCTTACCTGCGAAGTGGAAGGTTCTTAGAGCTGCCTGTGTAGCTGGTTCGCCTAAACACCCTGCTGCAGTAGCACCGATGGCTTCACCTATACGACATTGCGAGTCATTCCAGTACGCAGCAAGTCTCTTTGCCATCTTTCTCTGCTCAGGAGCTGAGACTTTACGGATCGAAAGAACCTTGATTACCTCATCAAGAGTATTCTTAGAAATAGGAGTCAACATATTCTCCTTTAGCTTGGACACCTCGTCCATGAAAAACTTAGAAGATCCAGATTCACACTCGTCACAGGCCTCAGCAAGATTGTTCTTATGCTTGCATTTGTGTTCAAACAGTAATGGTTGAAGTGTTATCACAAGTCCGTCTGTATTTAGTCCTCTATCTGTACCTCTAATATGATACGGCGCTAATCCGTCTTCTCCTACTCTTGGCGAGATAACACGGCCTGTTCTTAGGTTGTATACTTGCCCTCTCTGATTAACGACATGTGATTCCATTCCCTTAATCATCTTTCTCTCAAGGTATCCTGATTCAGAGATGTTTCCTTGACCTGATTCCACAGTGGATCTTCTGCCTGCAGTTGATGTAAGCCAATACTCGTCGGGTTGCATTCCCTTTGAGAAGCTTGACTTGATGAACCCAGAATGTCTAGGGTCTGCAGAGCCTTTGGGATAGTGCGCTAGAACTCTATCATTGTTAATACCCGATCTGATTCTTTTGCCCCCAACAAGTACCATACCATAAGATCCTGCCATCTGTCTTACATTCTCGTCTTTACCTCTGGCTCTGCTTCTTACAGCTATTTGCATAGGGTTTCCAGATCCTTGTGCGTCTTCGATAGGGACTAGGATGTCCGATTCGTATTTATCAGATATTGCGAAGATCTCTTCTTCTAGGAAAGATACAGGATCTAACTCTGCACTTATTTGCTTCTGCCTATCATCATAGGCTACAGAAGCCAAGTCGTTATCGTTCCATCTCTGTTGTATATCTTCTATCTTGGCAGAAGCGATAGCATACTTGGTGTCAATCTCCTCAGCAATTTCATCTATTCGATTACCAGTCTCGTCTAAAACAAATACCTCGTTTCCTTCTTCATCTTGCTCGGTCTTGAACTTCTTAGCGCTCACATCATCGGTTCCCATTGTGTATCCAATTACACGATGTCCTGCAAACCCAAGTCTAGTCACCAATTCGATATACTCCGATAATATCCGTTGCCCTTTTTCATATCCAAAATGGTATATGAATGCGGGTGCCAAGCTTGATCCGCCTTCACCGAATGCATCCTTTTCTAATGTACCCTGTATAAGCTGACTATCTCTAACGATAACAGTCTCTGGGACTTTCTTACCGTTCTCTCTTAAGATAGAACCATCTTCATTAACCATAGGAGTGTTTCCTTTGAATGTTGCTGAGATATTATCTGCACCAACCACACTAAACAAATGACTGAATATCGCTCGGCCTGTATAACATGGGTTTCCATCCGGATCGGTACAATCTGATTCTGGCAAGGAATTGATATGACGGTAGTGGCGCTGTTTATCGAAATCGGCCCTAGAAATCTTATCAATCTTCTTCTGTCTCTTATACAACTCATCTAATAGATCTATATCTCTTATCTCTGAATATACAGTACTATAGCATGATAGGGCTAGAGGTTTAGATAAATATGGTATTCCTTCCTCAGTGAAGCCCAAACCAGATACAGGGTTCCACTCATTTATTCTCTTCTTGTCGGTATGGGTCAACAGATACAGTCCGCTAGTTTGGTCTTGATCTGTAGCAACTGTCAACTTGCCGAATCTTGCGTGGATGATATTTTTGGCTAAGCCCATTAGGTTCTCTGCCTCATCCCTTGCCTCTTCCCCATTAACAAAATGGAGTTTCATTGCATCACCATCATAGTCTGCGTTAAATGGAATACAAACTGTGGGATTCATTGATAGTTGCTTACGATCTGGAGTCACTCTGACTCTCATACCTAAAATTGACTGTCTGTGTAAAGATGGAGCTCTATTGAATAGACCCCAATCGCCGTCTATAATATGCCTCTTGACAATAGCGCCTATCTGTAGGTAGTCTGCAAGGTACTCACTTCCTCCACGCTGTATCTTAGCTACATCATCGAATCCATCTGCTACCACATATAATGCACCGGGGTATTTATCTGGACCATTTCTAATTAGATCTCTCATCGCCTCTATGTTCTGTGCTGTGACTTTCTCATCGTATGTTGTTTGCATAGCAATTTGTAATGGGACACCGACTTCGTCGATTGATAGATTAGAGTCAGGGGCTATGGTTGAATAAGATACATCCTCAACATACTTTGATTGAAGATTGTTTCTAAATCGGCCCTTCTTTCCACCGAGCCTATTCATGATCCCTTTGTAAGAGACATCCAATTGCCCTCCTTGATATCCTCTGACAGACATAGTTCCTCCAGAACCTATCGATTTGTTATGGTTATCCGCTATTCTGGATACCGCGTGATATAATCTCTTGGTGGCAAATGGGACTCTTCCTTCTGCACCTTGGTTGATGATGGTTCTTAATCCATCGTTAGCGAATATCACATCTGCATAAAGCATAGTTAGATCATCAAGATCCATTTCTTTACTGCCCTCTCTTTGCATAGAAGGTCGCATAGTGTGTGGTGATACCGGATGATACTTGCCCCAAAAGAGGTTTTCTGGTCTAGATGTGGCAGGATCCAACGCTAAAAACTTGCAGACATCGTCTGGTATGCTCAATAGTACATCATAAACGGATCTATAGTCAATTATTCTGCTTCCACCAGCAAACCTATCATCTGGATTGGGGAAAAAGAACTCTCCTTTAGTGTGGTTGAACTTAACCTGTGGCGTAAATGAGTCGCAATGTGGGCACGGTTTTCTCTCTTCAACTTTGGTTCCGTGGTAGTCGTTGAACTTGGCAGTCAATAATCTATTAATTTCTTCTCGCCCCTTAGGGTGTCTCTTACCGAGAGCAAATATCTGATCAACCTGCGGTTCTATAGATTCTAAAAGGCTATTTGGTAGGTTAAGCATCCCGCAATTAAAGCAAACTCTGTTTAGCACATTCATAGTTGGGTAGTTCATATTAGCTAGAGTCTTTCTAGAACCCAGATAAAGGAACTTTGGAACAGGTGTTGCTAAAGATATATGCCCAAAATGTCCCGCACAGTTATGAAGTGATCCAGAGTTGTCTAACTTCATTGGCAATGAGCATGTACCACACTTACTATGTGCAGATACGGATCCTAATCGTATATCACAAGGACCGCTGGGTATAGAATTAAGATCTCTAGTGTACGAATCAACCACTGTTATCTCTGCTACACTTTGTGCAATTATGTCTTCATCTGTCGCCAAGCCCATCTCAATAGACGAAAACTGCTTCGCCTTTGATGTTTGAACAACATCTGTCCTGCCAGATGTATAGAAGGGTGGTTCAGAATACGATCTATTCCCTTTCAAGCCTTCAAATGTTAGAGGAGTCTTGATTACTACTCCGTTTATTCCTTTGGGTGAGGCATTAGGGTACTTCTCTGATAGATCTTCTATTGGCTCTGGTAAGTATAAGTTGACTAGTATGTAGTATGGTGCTGCACTTCGTAGGCCCTCAGCATCTGGGTGCTCTCTAAGAAACAACTTTGCGGCAGATTTAGTGATGGGAACCCATCTATGCCTAAGACGACCCGCTGATATCGTCAGGGTGAGGTTTCCTAACTCATCGAAGTCTTCAGGGCGTGCGTACCAGAAGAAGGACTCTGCCATACCCCTCCCTATCCCTTGATCCTAATTATCACCTTATCTGTCAAAAGATATTGTGGTTTTTTAACTCGACCGGTGATTCTGTCCACTTCCCCCACATCTGGGACAGAAACTAGAGCTTGTGTGATGGGTCCTAGTTCAACAACTCTTCCTGCAGGGACATTGATCTTCTCAATAGTTGTACCTTGCCCTTCTCTATCTATAGATCCCATAGCAATACGACCGTATTTAGACCTCATAGGGAATGCTGCGGAAGTCGAATTACCAACGAAATGCCTAGTGACCTCTAATTGGATGTTCTTTGCTGCGTATATTTTGCCATGTTGTGCATATGCCAGCTCTAGGCCGTGTGACATAACTGCCGATGAATATGCTTCGTAATTGGATGGCAGATCAATAGTAATTGTATCGCCCGTGACATTCACCTGATTAAAGTGGGTAGGATCTAGTGTTGCTGGGAATGTTGAATCTCTTTTGTATCCTACATTGAACATAGCTACAGGCATGATACCATCAAAGGTTCCTGCGCATACCATTGCGTTGATGCTTGGGAGGCCTTTGTTATCAAATGGTCTAGCAAACTCAGCTCCAGCATCTGTTCTGAAGTATGGATGCACTTTTCTTTGCTCGAATGCTCTATTATGGACATACTTTGATGCCCCTAAAGCGCCAACTGCGTTAGCGGTAGCTTCTTTACGAACGGCTCTTGCTCTGGCTCTCTTAACGAAGTCCATGACAGTCCGACGACGAACTCAATGATAAGACTACCCCTGAGCACACGAATAGGCTATACTGTCAGCGATCTCGTTGTATTGATTCCCGTTATGCCCACGGACCCACTGAAACTCGACTTTATTGAGATTAGTAGTAAGATCATCTATCTCCTCTAGTATATCATTAATCCTATCTATATCAGATGAACTATCCCCTATAACTAGATCCACTGCAGATTGACAGTCAGAGCATATACGAAGATGACTTGGATCGCTATCCAGTGATATGATTTCGCATAAAGCCAACTTGATAGCATATAGTTCAGCCATAATAGGCGAAGTCTCTTCGCCCATATAGTATCCGATAACCCCGATTAGAAAATGTTCCCCGTGTGGCGGTACATTCACCATAACAACTGATGCCCCACTATGTCCTTCTCTTGTGGATCCATCTGTATAGCAATTTATCACAGAACCACTCTTCGGTAGTATTCGTATCCCTCCCCTGCCACCTTAGAGTTTCTTGATATCTTGATTATATCGCCGACTTTGATTGATACACCACGATCTTCCATATCGATCAGCACTGCATCGCTTATTTTGATTAATGGTAGTTCCTCTATGTCTATGTTTAGAACCTTTAACTCACGCTTGGCTTGAGCCATAGAAAGCTTCTCGTGATAAGGAAGCCACTTCCACCGCATGAAACTCCCACACCACTGCTATTGAAAAGACTACTCCCAGTCGCCCCAGTCATCATCTTCGTCGTCGTCGTCATCTGCTGTGTCTAAGAAGTCATCACTAGGCTCTAGACCTTCTTCTTCGGTATTGAGCGAAGAAAGTACCCCAGAGAAGTCATCGTCATCTTCTTCATCGACCTTAGTCTCCTCTTTTTCCTCAGGCTCTTCTTCAGGTTCTTCTTCAGGCTCTTCTTCAGGCTCTTCAGAAGGTGATTCTTCATCTTCTTCATCATCCCAGTCTTCATCGGCTTCTTCATCAGCCTCTTCACCAGATTCATCTAGAGCGTCCCAATCCTCATCTTCCCACGAATCATCCCATTCGTCTTCGTTTTCTAGGCTCAACTTAGGGCGAGACGCTGGTTTGCTCTTCTTAGGAGTATCTTCATCGCCTCCGCCATCAGTAGGTAGTAGTTCGCCTAGCTCAAGAAGGTTTAATTTATCGTTCTTTTTCAGATCTAGTGCTGAAAGAAAGCTATCTAGCTTGTTTTCAGCAGATTCTTCATGCATGGCATCAATAGCGAGGGTCAGTGTGACTTCAAAGCTCTTCATGTACCCTAAGAACTTCTTCCGATACTTCAAGGATGCTGTAGTTATTAGCTAATTTAGGTTGATCTTATAACTGAAAGTTTATATGGCTTATAGGTCTGGACGGTATATGGGAGAGAAAGGTTATGAAACCTACTTCACAACCATTCAGGTTAGGAAGAAGGATTTCGATAGACTAAATGCGATTTGCCTTAAGGGCGAAGCGAAATGGAAGGTAGTTAAGCGTCTGATTGACGCTCATGAAGTGGCTAATATCAAGAAGAAGGTGAAACAATGAAGTGTCCACACTGTGATATGACATTCACTAATCAAGCTGCCATGGATCTGCACATCAAGGTGCTACATCCTGATGTAAAGGTCCGTAAGACCATTCCTATTGGAAGAAAGTTCGAGCGGATCGTGGCTAAGATCGAGAAATGCTTCTATGCATACCAAAAGCAGGATGTTCATCACCTATCCTTTGCGCAGATCAAAGATTGGATTAACTCAAACAGTGCAAATGGACTTAGCTCACCTAGATTGGCCAATTTCCTTAGAAGAAGGCCTCAATTTAAGATGGTTAGGAAGTTCCGTAAGATAGGAACCAATGTCACCGAGTCATACTGGTCATTAAGCGATAACGACATCATTTCTGATGTAGGAAGCGCATCTGGATGGGTCGAAGTCGGTATAGAAGAATAACCGATACCGGTATCGAAACAGACGATATAGTAATGGAGAGGGGATGGCTTAGGCTATCCATGGACCAACCTCTCTTACTTAACCAACAGGTCCAAAATTAACAAGAGCACTGTGCGAAGGCCTTTGCTCATAGAGAGAGATAACGCTGAGCGTAGGCGTTGAATGAGAATTGAGACTTTGAGGCTTGGAGGAGCTTCCACCCTCTGCGGAGGGTCGTGGTCGCTAATAAGTGAAGATATGGTTGTGGGAAGCCTATTGGATCTTGATGTGACCGGTCGATTTAGGATTTCGATTACCGCGCAGGTGGACCTAATCGGGGATAATAGCGGTGCAATACCGTACGGCAGTGATATCCCGTAAGCTGCCTCTCTCACATAGACACAGAGTCACATACCGGTATCTTTAGAGACGGTATAGTAATGGAAGGGGTCATTAGCTTAGTCAGGTAGAGCGACGGGCTCTTAACCCGTAGGCCGCAGGTTCGAACCCTGCATGACCCGCTTCCATATAGATAGACAGAAAAAGGGAATCCGTTAAGGACACCCCGTACCAAACTATCATTAGAATGATAGGCATCATTAGATGCCGCAGCCCCTTGAGGG
>MDSV01206690.1_pt1 | contig 33550 bp, 31 predicted proteins | sample 810851 | NCBI WGS metagenome assembly MDSV01 (sample SAMN05326640, study PRJNA326480) | marine metagenome | isolation source: seawater | place: Atlantic Ocean: North East | collected 2012 | reverse complement strand
TGATTGATTGAGCTGAAATATATTCTGAAAAAAGACGCAGACTATCCATGCTGTTGTTTATTTCGAACAAACCGTATGTTTCTAGATAGTCAGTATCAAAATTACCTAGATTTGAAAAATCCTTCTTAATGTCATCGTGTAACTTTTTGCCTTTGTCGCAACTATCAATGTCATTCTTTTTCATTAATAAGTGATAATCCTTATTTACCTCTGGTGACTGCATCATCGCATTTTCGGTGATTCTATGAAGATTCGATATTCGAGAAATATCTTGAATTAGATAATGAACTCCCGATGCTTTGCACATGCCCTCGAGTATCAAAACACTAATACTTCCCATTTTTTGGGCAGGGATGAAGATATCCGGCTCAAAGTCATTAAACATTTTAGAAATCCCTCTGATCTCGCTTGCAACTTTTGCAATCACATACTCACGATCACTTCTAAGATTTTTATTTATGTAGGTTGGGTAATTTCCAATATGATCATTCCATCCAATTAACCTATCTGCTGCAATCATCTTCCAAATCGTAAGACCAGAAAAGTCCTCGTATTTTCTTATAAGTTCAATATCTTCATCGTGGCTATATGTTTGATTTTTTTTCGTATATGGGTCGTAAATACTGAATCTTAGATCTTTAGAATCTTCAAATATTTTAGTGGTAGAAATGTCGCTTGAGAAACAGGCAAATTCTAAGTCAGGGTATTTTCTCTTTAAAGCAATACAAAGGCTGAGATAAACCTCAGCATTCCGGTTTGCTAACTCTAATAAAATTTTCATATAGCAAGATTCTTTTGAAGCATTTATTCAGTCCTGAGACACATTTTTTTACGGATACCTATTTTGCACCTTCAATCAGCTCTTTCATCTTGCTAAGGGTATATTCCCTATCAAGTTTGGCTGTGTTATCCCAGTCTGGACGATCTGGAAGCATTTGACCAGTTTCAATATTTTCAAAATCAGTAATATGAGGTGGCACAGTATGCTTAAGTGCAATCTTATTAAATTCATCTTCTGTAAGTGAAAGCATGTCTAGAAAATGATCTAAACTTTCTGGTCTTTTTCCATCATATTTTTCCACTAATTCTGCAGCTGCTTGTCTTTTAATTCTATTATTGCGTATATCGATGGTAGTAAGATGAGTTGTCCGACCGTAACCTCTTTTTATATATTTCAAATAGTCTCTTATGCCTTGCATCTGACACTCTATCTTTTCATATCCATACTCTGGTGGTATCCCTGCATTTAAATCTTCCTTCCATCCTAATTCTTTCTTAATTAATTCAACTTGCTTTTTAACATCCCATGGAATGTAACTTCCCAAACATATTGAACGATAATTAATTCTTTTAAGATCTCTTAGTTTAGGGTATTTGAATGGATCCATATCTCTTGGATCAATGTCATCATCGTCTAGCATGCCTATCATGTCATCAGCTGTGATTCCTAGATTGACAAATCGGTTGAACCTTTTTTCATCAACTTCTTCAGTCTCATTCAGAGTATCTTCATATGAATAATAAGCTGTATATTCCGCTTGAGGCTCGCCCCAAATAACAAGTGGAACATTGTGACTAATTGCTACTTGCATTGGGTAGGCAAATATTCCTGAATGACAGTGCCAACAAAAGTCTCCCTTTCTTAACAGGGATTCTAGCATTAACTTTCTTACGGTTAACCAGTTGGGCTTATAAACCATGCTGTCAACACCAAGGGTCTTGAAAACTCTTTTGTTATTTTCAATTAAAGTTTGCCGATAAAACCCATGATCGAAAGATACAACCAAACATTTTAAACCAAACCCTTTTACTAACTGGTATAAGGTATATGTGCTATCTTTTCCGCCACTGAAAGGAACGATGCAATCATAGGCATATTTACCCCTATATTCCTGAATAATATTTAGAAAATCTTCTCTTTTCTTTATCCAATCAATCTTTTCCTTTTTGAACTCATGATTTCTGCAAATATTACAAACTCCCTTATCATCAAACTCTATTGTTTCATGAGTCTCAGGTAACAGACATTTTGTGCAATACTTCATAATTTTCTATATATCAAAGAAATTCCTCCCTTAGACAACCATATAATAGATGGTCTTCCCAACCATCAGGACCCTTAAACTCTTTTCTCTGGCAACCCTCAAGATTGTATCCTACCTTTTCCAACACTCTAATACTTCCTGGATTACCAGAATAAACACCAGCATTGCATTTATTCAGGTTTAATTCCTCAAAAGCAAACTGGGTAACCCTTCGAACTGCCTCTGTTGCCAAACCTTTGCCCCAAAAATCTCTTGACCCTATAAAATAGCCAATATGTGCAGACATATGATTCCAGTTCACAAGACCTATCTTTATATTACCAACATGCTTATGATCATGGAAAATTCCATATAAAATGTCATGCTGACTTGATTCCATTGAGTTTATGAAAGATTTTATTTTTTCTTCAGTTTGTTCTTCCCATCTAGTCTCAAGGTATCTATTTATTTCTTGATCCTCTAGCCAACTCAAATACTCATTGGAATAGTCACTTTCTCTGAGTGGCCTTAACTGTATTGAGATTGCTTCTAAATTTTTCTTTTTAATTTGATTCATGGCTAAATTATCTTAAATGGGATTGAATAATTAGTTAAAAAAGCCTTAGCTCTTATTGGATTATTATCTCCAAAATTAAACAGGCTTCCACATGCAAGTGCACTAACATCGGTTTCAAGAAAGGCTTCCTTCAAGTGGTCAAAAGTGCCTGCTCCACCAGCACCAATGATAGGAATAGTTGTGTTTTCAACAGCAATTTTTATCAGATCTTTATCATAACCCTTCATTGTTCCATCTCGATCAATTGAAGTAATTAATATTTCTCCTGCACCTTGATTTTCTATAAGCTTCAAGTATTCAACCAAATCTGTTAACTCATTATTTCTACCGCAGTTAGAGTATAGATCATATTTGTTTTTAGACTTGTTCATCCTCACGTCTATGGAGGCTACAACTGCTTGATTTCCATACTTATAAGCAATTTTTTCTATTAAATCCAAATCGTCATAAATAGCAGAATTCAAAACTATCTTATCAGCTCCATTTTGGATAAGTTTTGATGCATCATCAATAGTCTTAACGCCGCCACCAAGTGATAATGGCATAAAACAAACCTCTGAAACCTTTTTTACCAATGAGAGAAGTGGCTCAATGGATCTTTTATCCCTATCAATATTGAGAAAAATTAACTCATCAGCATCGCTGTCATTGTAAATCTTTGAGCTTGAAACTGGATTGCCAACATCCCTATATTTCCCAAACTCAATTGTTTTAACAAGTCTGTTATTGATGAGCAACTGAATAGGGATAATTCTCTTCTTCAGCATTTACCGTCCCAAGCACAAAAATTCTCTAACATCTTGAGGCCATTACTTTGACTCTTCTCTGGGTGAAATTGAACTCCAATGATATTGCGTTCTGCCACAATGCTTGTGAAATCATTTCCATGGTTTGTTGTCGCATAAATAGATTCTTCATGCTTTGGAATAAATTGATAAGAATGCACAAAGTAAAAATCTAGATTATTCTTAAGGCCTGAAAATAAAGGATGGTCATGTAAAAATTGGACAGAATTCCATCCTACATGTGGCAATCTATTTGATTTATTCTCAAGCATTCTAGACACCTTGCCTTCTATTATGCCTAGCCCCTCTGTGCCGCCTCCTTCTTCTCCCCAATCGGATAATAAATGCATACCTAAGCATATTCCCAGAATAGGTTTACCGCTATTGGAAAAGTCTTGAACTGCCTTTTTTATATTAGCTATATTTTTCGATGACATGACTTGATGAAAATTTCCAACTCCAGGAATTACTAAATGGGTATTTTCATCACTTAACTTGCCAATCTTTATTATCTCGCAGTCATAGCCTATAGAATCTATTCCATGAAATACGGACTGAAGATTACCCATGTCACAATCAAGAATTGCTATCACTTGATGATTCTCTGTACAAATGAATTATTTATCGGTGGATTTTATAGGTCATTACTTGAGAATGCTATTAACTTTATCAACAATCCTGTCTAAATCATTTTCACTTAGGCCCGGTGATAACGGGATACTGACTGTTCTATTCCCGATTGAAGTGCTATTGGGATAATCATCTGGATTCCAGCCAAAATTATCTTGATAGTAACTAAATCCTGGAATACTTCTGTAATGTACCCCTGTTCCAATATTGTTTTCCTGCATTCTTAAAATGAATTCATCTCTATTAACGGGAGCATCATCCCTAATAAGTATTGTATATAGGTGGTGTGCATGTTTTGAATTGGCGTTTACTTTATTGGAAGGTAGATCAATCGGTAAATCAGAAAAAGATTCTGAATAAAGCTTCCAGATTTTTTGTCTCTTTAGCCAGTTTTCTTCTATTCTTGCCAACTGATGTATACCCAAGGCCGCCTGTATATCAGTCATGTTGTATTTAAATCCAGGAGCAACAACATCATAATGCTTAAATCCACCTTCACTAAAACGATCCCATGCATCCAAACTCATGCCATGTAATGCTATTTTCTTAATTTGTTTGAGTTTTGCCTCATCCTTTGCGATTAACATGCCTCCCTCGCCTGTAACAAGGTTTTTTGTAGCATAAAAACTAAAGCACCCAAAATCACCAAAAGTACCTGCATGCTTGTCTTCAAAAGTTGTTTCAATAGCGTGTGCACAATCCTCAATAACATTGAGTGAGTGATCGTTCGCTAACTGCATGATATTTTCCATATCACAACTATGGCCTGCAAAATGTACAGGAAGTATTGCTTTTGTATTTTTTGTTATTTTCTCTGCAACTTTTTCCGGATCGATACAAAAGTCTTCCATATTGCAATCAGCAAGTATCGGTTTACCGCCAGCATGAATGATGGTATTGACGGTTGCACAAAATGTCATGGGTGTTGTTATCACCTCGTCACCTGGCTTTAGACCTATGGACATCAAAGAGAGATGCAGGGCTGCAGTACAGGAATTTGTTGCTAGTGGTGATTGAGACCCCACATAGTTTCCAAAGTCTTGCTCAAACTGGCCAACTTTTGGTCCAGTTCCAACCCAACCACTTTCAAGGCTATCTATGACCTCATTTATGTCATCCGATCCAAATGTAGGCGCACCAAGAGGTATAAAATCACTAGACTTAGATTTCATGATTGTAGTGTGTCTAAATTAGACTTTCTATTCAATATATTCTTCATCTTTTTAGCGATCCTGATTCCAGAGTTTTGATCGAGAAAAGGGTCAAGAATTTTATAGTATTCTTCCTGCCCTTTTAGTAGTGATGCCTTTGTTTTTGTTTGATATTCGGGCATTAGAGCAACAATCTTATTCAAATCATCAAACACAACTTTGTCCATTCCTTTCTTACAAAACTCATTATTCGGATAGTTGCACAGATCTAGATTTATCGCTGGCGTTCCAGAAATAAATGATTCTAAAGATGTAGTGCTTATGCCAAGACCAATAACCAAATCCGATGCCATTGCCAATTCAGCCGGAGGGATTTTTGATCTCTCATGACTCGGTGAAAATAATCTAGCTTTCCCAATATCTATATAGCTCTGAAGCTTTTCAAAAGATTTAAGCTTTTTATGAAATACTTCGACTCTTTTGGGCTTAATAAAAATAACTACATTTTCATTTTGATCAAGCAGACGAGTTGCTAGAGTGTAAAAATCATCATAATGAGATTCTGCAATAGCTATGTCATTATGAAAAATGTTGTCATTCATTGTGATAATAAATTTTCCAGGATATTCATCTCTAAGCTTACTTGCCGAGTGCTTGTGATATTCAAAATAGTCTGAGGATGTATATCCAACCTTATAGCATTCAGAATGAGGGAATTCATTCATAAAAAGTCTCTCAAAATGATCGCTCCATGAAAATAATACGTCATATGGCTTATAACAAAATACACTTATCATAGGATAATTGCTCCAATGAGACCCGCAATATAAACCCTTGTTTTTCTCTATTGCCTGGCTCTTTGAGACCTGCTGATAACCCCCATCGAGCATTGTCCAAACTAGCCTGATATTAAATTTCTTATAAATCTCTGACCAAATATAAGAATCAAAGTCATATTTCTTTAATAAAAATATATTAAGTTTTTTATTGGGTGAAAATACGAACAAATAGGGCAAGAAACCAAGAATCTTTTGAAAGAAGACCTTAAATTGAACTATCTTCAGCAAAAAATAAGTTTCATACTCTTTATCAATCTCGCCATCTCTCTTTTGGTCCAAGAAAGCCTTATAATCGAAAAACTTAAGCCTTGCAAAATCTCTAGAATCGATTACCTCATATGAATCTTTCTTGTAGTGTGCGCTGTAAATACTCTCCTCGATTAGACAACACTCCGAATCATTTAATTCTTGATTTTTAACAAAAAAAAGATCATTAGTAGCTTTTGGGTTAATTCTCCTTTGAAGCATTTCAATACCAAGATAATTGGGCTCCACATTAGTGCTATCTTTTGGCCCTTTAAACGAAACTGAGTACATGATCAAAGATATGCTCTTCAATATCTCTTTTAGGAAGAAAAGCCTCCTAGATATGAAATAAGGTCTCATCACATGAGTAATATCGAAATAATAATGCTCTCTATATTTAATTCCGAAAAGACCCGAAAGTATCATCTGATAATTAATAACATTTGAATTCTCGAGATTTGACGTAAAAGGACTTATTGCAGATTTAAGAAGTAAAATTTGACTATCATTAAGCCCAAGATATGCAGACAAACTTTTTATCTCAATAAAACGATGAATATAAGGGAAGTAATGAACAGTTAGAAAGTGATTGGCTTTGTCTTGATTAAGATTGGAATTATCAGTGAATCTTTTTATTTCTTCAAAGAACATATCAGATGCTAAAAGTTCTCTAATCGTTACTTTTGTCTCTTCTTCAATACTTTCTTGAAGAGTGGTTTGCCCAGAGGTTATATTTGCGTAACTTATATAATCGAGCCTTATAAAGTTAACCCCTGCTAACTTTAAAAAAGTTTCTCTAAATGGAAAAAATAATTTTGACTCAGATGCAAAATACCAATCAGCTTTTAAAGCTTGAAATAGGCCGACAGAAAAGAAACTCTCAAAACAAAGACAATCGGTAAATATAGCAGCAGATGTTTTCTCTTTATTCAAAATCTTTTATACAAAAAAAATAATAGGTGCTTGTCATTTCCCTAGAGCCCAATAAAATTCTCAAGATCGTTGAGCGACAAGACTGGAATATCTCTTTTCTTTGCCTCGATAATATGATCAGGCATTGCATAGCCCCATTCAGCTAAACCTATATTGAAGTTATTTTTCTGAGGCTCAAATAAATGAGTTACATTATCATCAATAAATTTTATCTCCTTGTGCTCAAAGTCTTGATCTCTTGCAATCTTCATAAGAGCTATCAGTTTATTTTCAACCGCGTGTTTGTCATATATTTCTTGAACTTGAACCTCGGGAGCAAAATAATCTAGCAAATCTTTAACTGAAGCTCTATCCTTTCCTGTCACCATATATAAGGACTTTTTTTCGCTACATAACTTCAAAATTTGAAGAATATTCTCATAAGGATAATGTAATCTTATCCATTCCTTATATGATCTGGACTTATATTCCTTTCTTTCATAATAGAAAGACTGTGTATATAGTTTTTTCTGCTCATCATCAATTGAGGCTAAGCATTCTTCAAAATCTTTTTGATCCGGATTCTCTGGGATATTGCCATAAAAAATGACTAGATATTCATCCATACTCCTTACATAGTTTCTTATAGATCTAAATTTTAGATCATAATCTTCTCTCGCTTCCGATGGATGAGATATTTTTTCATCATTTCCTATTAAATTTTGATAAGCATTCCATGCGATAACAAGACACTCTTCAGTGCTATCAAAGATCACACCATCAACATCAAAAGCAACTATTTCCTTTTTCTTTTCCATTAAATAAACTTTGTAGTAATTTCTTCAAGGCCTTCAATAGAGACTGAATAAGAATCCCCTTTTGAGAGATAAATTTTTTCCCTTACTCTTGGGGGGGCACCTGTGAGTATAATATCTCCTGGAAATAGGGTCATACAACTTGAAAGGTATCTTACAATTTTTTCTATATTAAATAACATATCGCTTGTATTTCCTTCTCTGATTAGATCTCCATTTTGATAACCCCTTATCATTTTGTTTTCATATTGATAATCAGTTTCGATAAAGCTACCCATAGGACAAAAACCATCCTGACTCTTTGAAATAGCAAGATGATGGTCTCTTTTCTCAGTATTATTACAAGTTATGTCGTTTGAAGCACAGTAACCTAAAATGCAATCCTCTACATTTTGGCCTTCTGAGATATTCTTAATTTCCCTATTGATAATAACTGCAAGTTCAGCTTCGCCCCATGCATGCAATCTACTTGGCAATGACACTTCTGTGTTAAAACTAACAACCGCATTGCTTGATTTTAGGAAAACCAATGGCTCTCCTGAAGATTTCTGATCTGAAACACCAGGATAATTAAGAGCAACTCCAATGACCTTTGATGGATTGACAGGCTTTAAGAGCTCACATTCTTGCAATTTTAGACTAAAGTCTTTTTCAAAGCATTCTTCAGAAAGATCACAATTGAAGGGATTATTGCCACTTATAAATGGAGTTATAACCTCTTCCTCAAGTCTTCCAAAGCCATGAAGATTCTTATTTTTAAAGCGAATGATTTTCATTTTTGATAGAGAATTGTTACTATTTTTTTTCTCATCTTGTTTATAGTTTATTATAGTCCAATAAGTTATGTTTAATGATAATTACTTAAATGAAATTATCTTACTCACACAATAAAAAAGTTTATGAAGAACAAAAATATACTTATTACTGGAGCTGATGGCTTTATTGGCTCACACCTAACTGAGCTAATGGTTCAAGAAGGCTTTAATGTCACTGCTCTATCAATGTATAACTCCTTTAATGATTGGGGTTGGCTAGAAGAAGTAGAATGCAAAAATGATATTGATATAATTTCTGGAGATATTCGTGATCCAGATTTTTGTAAAAAAATTACAAAAGGAAAAGATATTGTTTTTCATTTGGCAGCCTTGATTGGAATTCCATATTCATATTTAGCGCCTCAAAGCTATGTTGATACGAATATAAAAGGGACTATGAATATTTGTCAAGCTGCGCTTGATAATGACATAGAAAAACTGATTCATACATCAACAAGTGAAGTCTACGGAACAGCAAACTATGTTCCAATTGACGAAAAACACCCAACACAGGCTCAGTCTCCTTATAGTGCGAGTAAAATTTCTGCTGATGCAATGGCCATGAGCTTTTATAATAGCTTTAACCTACCATTAGTAATTGCAAGGCCATTTAATACTTATGGGCCAAGACAGTCGACAAGAGCTATTATTCCAACAATAATTTCGCAAATCGCAAGTGGTTATACCTCGATTGATCTTGGTGACCTCACACCAACTAGAGACTTCAATTTTGTATCAGATACTTGCAACGGATTTTTACTTCTAAGTGGATGTGAAGCAGCTAATGGTGAGATTATAAATATTGGCTCTAATACAGAAATAAGCATAGGCGACCTAGTTAAAAAAATTAAAACAACAATGGGTTCAGATGTAGAGATAAAATCTGATCCAAAAAGGATCCGCCCGAAAAATAGTGAGGTTTTTAGATTGGTTTGCGATAATCAAAAAATAAATGATCTAGTCTCATACAGGCCATTAATATCAATTGATGAGGGGCTTAAGAAAACTATTGATTGGCTTTTAATTCCCACCAACTTAGAAAAATATAAAGCAGATATCTACAATGTATAAGGATCTGATCGATTTCACTAAGAAACTATATCACTACCCTGAAAATATACCTTTGCATGAACCCTACTTTGACCATAATGAGAAAGAATTCTTAAATGATGTTATTGACTCTACATTTGTCTCGAGTGTTGGCGAAACAATTAATATATTTGAAAATGAGATAAGAGAATTTACTTCATCTAAATATGCTATAGCCACAGTTAATGGAACTTCTGCCCTCCATACTTCTTTAAAGATCTCAGGAGTTTTAAATAATGACGAAGTAATAACTCAATCACTTACGTTTGTTGCGACGTCAAATGCAATAATCTATTGTGGTGCAGTTCCAAATTTTATAGATGTAGACAGAGATACTTTAAGTCTCTCACCAGATTGCTTAAAAAGATTTTTATCATCTAATTGTGAAATAAGACAGGATGGATTTTGTTGGAATAAAGTCAGCAATAGAAGAATAAAGTCATGCATAGTAATGCATACTTTTGGTCTTGCAGGTCGAGTAAAACAGCTAAAAGATATATGTGATGATTACAATATCTGCTTAATTGAAGATGCAGCTGAATCACTTGGGACAATTATTGATAATACACATACTGGAACTATAGCTGATATAGGAATACTCAGTTTCAATGGAAATAAAATCATCACCACTGGCGGTGGAGGAATGATACTAACTCAAAAGAAAGAACTAGAAAAAAAATTCAGGCATATAACTACCACAGCTAAGATTAATCATCCATGGAATTTTGATCATGACGAAGTTGGCTTTAATTATAGAATGCCAAATCTCAATGCTGCCTTAGGATTGGCTCAAATGAAAAAACTGCAATATATACTAGAAGGAAAAAGAGAAATTGCTATAAGTTATCAAAATTGGGGTAGAAATAATTCTGTCAAATTTATTTGCGAAATTGAAGGCAGTAAAAGTAACTATTGGCTTAATGCACTATTAGCTGAGAACATTAAACAAAGAGATGAAATTCTAGAAATCACCAATGAGAATGGGGTAATGACAAGACCTGCCTGGAAACCAATGCATCAACTGAAAATAAATCAGAAATTTGAGACTTTTCAGCCGCTTGTAAATACTGACTGGCTTTTTGAGAGAATAGTTTGCATGCCAAGCAGTTTTTCAGATGAACTTGATCTATAACTGGAATGGATGAGTGACAATACATTAAACACTTTAAAAGGCCTTACTGATCTTCTTAATCGATCTAGAAATGCTTACTTGAAATACCATTCAAATAATAGTCGATATAAATACGCAAAAAAATTGAGAATTATTAACAATGAAATTTTTATGCATATTGAAAAAATGGAAGTAAGGGAAGACTCGGAGCTTACAGAAGCGATCATAGAGCTCAAAGAGCATCTGGAACAGTGGTTTCTATTATGGGACGAAAAAAGTAAAAGTAAAAACTTCCTCGATAAAGAAAAATTTGTATTCACTGGATATAAGTCATATCCAAAAAAACTAGACGAATTATTGATTAGTCGCCTTAAATAATTTGGGCGGAACTGAACCTAATTTTTACCGTTTTTGATAAAAGATAAAAACTTGATTTGAGAGTATGTCCCAATGCTATCCGGAAAAGACTTTGTGAAAAAAGAAACAAACTCTGAATTTCTTATAAATTCTTGCTTATTCATGCTTAAAAAAGTCGGGTGTAAAGCCCTTGAGATAAAATAGTGAGAAGAAAGAAATTCTTTTTGTGATAAATCGAATTCTTTCAGGCCTGGGATATTAAAAAAATCATCAGGAAGATACAGATTATGATGGGCAGGAGTCATTTCATCTAGACCAAATTCCTTTCTTGCTTGGTTTAATGACTGTAGTCCTGAATCAAAACATTCAATGAAGATTAATAAGCCATCAGTATTTACTATGTTGAGTAAATTATTCAAAGCCTCTTTCTGATCGTTTTCATCTAATAGGTTAATAATTACACGTTGACAGATTAAAATATCGGCATCATATTCTTCGAGCGTGTCCATTTTCCTAATATCTCTTCCAGCAACTGAAATCGATTGGCTTGCAAGTGATTCATTTGCTATCTCTCTTAGTGAGTCAGTAATCTCTAAGCCAGCAAAAGATAGCTCGGGAAAAGAAGGTGCCAGCTTCCCTAATGTATAACCGTTTCCGCATCCAACATCTAAAACCTTCAAGCCCTCGCTTTTTTCTCTTTTGTTTATATATTTTGCAACCATACTTGCTATAAAATTTGTTTCAGCATCTCTAACAAATGTATTTGCCATAGTGCTGGAACCAGAATTTTTTTCTTCGGTCGCAACGCCGTCATAGTGCGTTTTGATTAGTTGGTCATAATCCGTGCTCATTCTTTATTTTTCCTTTATTATTTAGTTTAAGAGTATAGCTGATGAGATTAAAGGTAAGGATATTAGATAATTCCCTTTTTGTGAAATTTTTATGCAAACGAGTTTTTCAGATGAACTTGATCTATAATACCCTATAATCAAATGTAAAAAATATTACTGCACGCCAATAAATTAAGAGATTTTGATAATACACAAGAAATTAATGAGGTATTTTTTTGAGTAACAGGAAAGTACTTTTCTTAGGAAAAAGAAATGATTCTCATAGCATGAAAGCTAGAGAGTTTTTAGAGCTATACTTCGATAATCCAACTATTCTCCTTGGTGATTGGAAAGACTCACCACCAAAAAAATTATTAGAATGGAAAGGAGACTATATAATCTCATATTTATCACGATGGATTCTCACCCCTGAAATGATTAATAGCGCTTCAGTTGCAGCAATAAATTTTCATCCTGCATCACCAGATTACCCAGGGATTGGTTGCATTAATTTTGCACTTTACCAAAATGAAGAAAGGTATGGTGTAACCTGTCATCACATGAGCGAAAAGGTAGATTCTGGAGCAATTATCAGCACAAAATCTTTTCCTATTTTTGAAAAAGATACAGTAGAAACACTGCTTTCAAGAACTTATGATTTCCAGCTTGTATTATTTTATGAAATGATGGATAAGATAATAAATGATGAAAATTTACCAAAATCAAAGGAAGTATGGACTAGGAAACCCACTACTAGAGAAGAGTTTAATGCTCTTACAGAAATTAAACCTGACATGAGCGAAAAAGAAATAAGAGAAATAAATAGGGCTACTAATTTTGATGGTTGGTCAAAAAAGCCTAAATAGACACCTATTCTTTATACTTAAATCATAAGTTAAATCAAATGACACTGATAATTGCAGAAGCTGGAGTAAACCATAATGGAGATATTGGTCTGGCAAAAGAACTTGTAGACATTGCCTCAGAGTCTGGCGCAGATATAGTCAAGTTTCAAACCTTCAAAGCAGAAGAAATAGTAACAAATAAAGCAGAAAAAGCTATATATCAAAAAAAATCACAATCTGATTCTTCTGACCAATTATCAATGTTGAAGAAACTAGAGCTATCTTATGACGAGTTTGAGGAACTGAGGGATTATTGTGATATCAGATCCATTGAATTCCTTTCCACAGGTTTTAGTATTGAAAGTCTCAAATTCTTAATTAGCTTAGATATCAGAAGAATAAAAATCCCATCTGGTGAAATAACTAATTATCCATTATTGCTAAGTGCTTCTAGATATGGCCTTCCTATTATCTTATCTTCAGGTTTATCGCATATGTTCGAGGTTGAAAAAGCAGTTAATATACTGAAGGGCAAGAGTGAAAAAGATAATCATATTACTGTTCTTCATTGCACTACTGAATATCCTGCACCTCTAAAATCAGTTAATCTTTCTGCAATGAGATCTATTGAAAAGAATATTGGTGTTGATATTGGATATTCAGATCATACTACAAACTTTGAGGTTCCAATTGCAGCGGTTGCAGCAGGGGCAACAATCATTGAAAAACACTTCACTAAGTCCAGAAAATTAGATGGTCCAGACCACAGTGCAAGCCTAGAACCCAACGAACTTTCTGCAATGGTTTCTTCAATTAGAAATACAGAGATTTTACTAGGTAGCAGTGAAAAGAAACCATCCCCAGAAGAACTGAAAAATTTAGAGGTTATTAGAAAATCAATTGTTGCTAAAAAGAAAATAGAAAAAGGGGATCTCCTAAATGAAGATAATTTAACAACAAAAAGACCTGGTAATGGTTTATCTCCTATGCAGTGGGATAATCTTATTGATACATTAGCAATAAAGCAATTTGAGAAAGATGATCTAATAGAAATATGAAAATTATCCTAATTGGAGCGGTCAAATTTTCAAAAGAAATGTTGAAGACTTTGATAGACAATAATTCAAATATTCTAGGTGTTGTAACTTCAAATAATACAGAAATGAACTCTGATTACTCAGATCTAACATCTATTTGCAAGCAAAATAAGATCCCATGCCATATAACTGATGATATAAATTCACAAAAAACAATTAGCTGGATAAAACAATACAATGCTGATGTGGTCTACTGTTTTGGTTGGTCTAGATTAATTAAGAAAGATTTAATTTCTTTACCTCCACTTGGAATAATTGGCTATCATCCAACTGAACTTCCAAAAAATAGAGGCAGACATCCAATTATATGGTCTTTAGTGCTTGGCCTAAAAGAAACTGCATCAACATTCTTCATAATGAATGAGGAAGCAGATAGTGGGGATATTGTGTCTCAAATAAAAATTAAAATAGATCAAAATGATAATGCTAAATCCCTATATGACAAATTAACTTTCATTGCTCGGAATCAGGTCATTGAAATAACTAATAATTTAGGGAATTTAAAAAATATTAAACAAAAAGAATCAAAAAGTAACATTTGGAGAAAAAGAAGTAAAAAAGATGGAATTATTGACTGGAGAATGTCGGCCAAATCAATACACAATTTAGTCAGAGCACTCAGCAATCCATATCCAGGTGCACACTTTGTTTTTAAGGATAAAGAATATAAAGTTTTGGAAACAGAGTTAGTGAAAATAAAAGATATACAAAATATTGAACCTGGAAAAGTAATTGATATAGATGAAAACGGAAAGCCAATTATCATGTGCGGTGATCAATGTATAAAACTGTTACAATTAGATTCCATAATTCTAAATAAAGGTGATTATTTATGAGAAATGTTCTTGTAATTGCTCCACATGCAGATGATGAAACATTAGGGTGTGGCGGAACGCTTCTCAGGCACTCTGCTGAAGGAGATAGCACTAGCTGGTTAATAATGACAGATGGTCAAGAATCACTGGGTTATAGTGCTGAATTCATCAAAAGACGTGAAAAAGAAATTAAAAATGTTGCAGAAATGTATAACTTTAATTCTGTGCATAGGGCAAATTTTGGTGCCACTACACTAGACACATTGCCAATGAATGATATAGTTGCTTCAATCTCATCAGTAATTTCCGAAGTTGAGCCTGAAATAATATATATCCCGAACAGAGGCGATGCACATACTGATCATACTTACGTTTATGATGCAATGGCTTCGTGTACAAAAACTTTTAGGTATCCTTTTATAAAAAAGGTAATGGTTTATGAAACAATCTCTGAAACAGATTTTTCAATAAAAGATGGGGTTGGATTCTTTAAGCCAAATATTTGGGTAGATATTTCTGAATACCTTCAAAAGAAAATTGAAATTATGACTATTTATGAAGGTGAGCTTGGATCACATCCATTCCCAAGAAGCAAAAAAAATATTGAAGCTTTTGCCTTGTATAGAGGCTCTACATCAGGATTTGAATACGCTGAATCTTTCATGCTTATCAAAGAATTAATCTAAACTAAAATGAAACCTAAGCTTTGTGTTATTACTGGCTCAAGAGCAGACTATGGACTCTTGAGAAATGTGTTATTTCCTCTTCAGAAAAGTAAATCTCTTGACTCTCAACTCATAGTAACAGGCTCGCATCTTTCATCACAGCATGGGAGCACTATTCAAGAAATAAAAGAAGACAAAATTAGAATTGATGCAGAAATAGAAATCTTGTCAGAAGATGATTCTGCAATCGGAATAGCTGAATCATTCTCTAAAGGAGTGGGTGACATTACTAAAGCTCTCAAGGAGTTAAATCCTCATATGATTTTAGTGCTTGGCGATAGATATGAAATATTCGCAGCATCAATTGCAGCCATGATATCAAATATTCCAATCTCGCACATTCATGGAGGTGAGAGCACAGAAGCTGCAATTGACGAAGCAATTAGGCATTCTTTAACAAAGATGTCGTGCTTCCATTTTGTTACAACAGAAGATTATAGAAAAAGGGTTATTCAATTGGGAGAGGAGCCTGAAAGAGTATTCTTTGTTGGAGCATTAGGTCTTGATTCAATTAAAAATAGTCAATTTTTATCAAGAAAAAAGCTAGAGGAAAAGTTTCAAGTAAAGCTCAATAAAAAGATTTTAATGATAACCTATCACTCGGTAACTCTTGAAAGAGAAGACAACTTAATAAATCTAAATAAAATCTTAACAGCTCTAGATAATTTTAAAGATTTCAGTCTAATTTTTACATCCCCAAATGCTGATCATGATGGAGGAAAGATTAAGGAAACAATAGAAATTTATGTAAAGAAAAATAAGAATGCTCACTTCTTCACATCCTTAGGTCAGAATGGTTACTTATCATTCTTAAAAGAAGCAGATTGTGTAATTGGTAATTCTTCTAGTGGAATTTTTGAAGCGCCCTATTGTAAAGTAGGAAGTGTCAATATTGGAGATAGGCAAAAAGGAAGAGTAAAACCAAAAAGCGTCATAGATGCTCCCAATGAAACTGGAAGTATTATAAATGCTATAAATAAGGCCTTATCAGAAGATTTCTTAGATATCATTAACAGCCAATCTAATCCTTTTGGAGATGGAAGTGCAGGAATAAAAATTGTCTCAATATTAGAAAAAGAACTTAACCAATCAAATAAAGAATATCTAAAAAAAGGATTCTTTAATCTCACGCCAGAAAATATTTTAAATAATGGTTTTTGGTATAGTTAATCTTAAGCCATTATTTCATCCACAAATACTAAAGACCCAAATAAAAATGAATAGATCAATAATATCTGATGACATAAGCCTTAGAGAAGCTATAAATCGTCTAAATGAAACAGGAACTAAAACCTTGGTTGTAAGCGATCAAAAAAATCAATTATTAGGAACCATTAGCGATGGCGATATTAGAAGAGCAATAATAAATGGTAGTAGCCTAGATGAGAATATTGAAAATATTTACAATAAAAACCCTAAATATGTTCTCGAAAGTGAATATTCTCCAAAAAAATTGGCTGAAGAATTTGTTATCAATAAGTATGACTTGATTCCAATGCTCGACAAAAGAAAGAAGATCAAAAAAATAATCTTCTTGGATGATCTAGTCCCAGGAAAAGACTCTCATAATTTAAACTCCCAAGACATAAAAGTAATAATAATGGCTGGTGGACTTGGTAAAAGATTGCTTCCTATGACTGAAAATATACCTAAGCCAATGATAAAAGTTGGAGACAATAGCATGATTGAGATTGTCATCGAAAATTTTAAAAAGTTTGGCTTCGTTGATTTCTTGGTAAGTGTTAATTTCCTTTCCGATCAGATTACATCTCATCTAAAAGACGGTAAAAGAATGGGTGTGAATATTGATTACCTAAAAGAGGATCAGCCTCTTGGTACAGCTGGTTCCCTTTCTCTCATTGAGAACATTGCAGATGACAGACCTTATATTGTCACAAATACCGATGTAATCATTGATTTAGACTTTAGAGATTTAGTTAAACACCATACTGACAATAAAGCTGATATCACTATTTGTACAAAATTTCATGAAATTAGTATTCCATATGGAGTAGTAAATTCAAACGGCACTGTTAAATCAATTGAAGAAAAACCAAGTAAATCATATTGGGTAAATTCAGGACTCTATGTTCTTAGCCCAAAAATTATCAATAAAATAGATTCTAAAGAATACATTGATATGACGGATCTAATTACAAAAGAAATTTCTGAAGGCTCAAAAGTTATAAGCTTTCCTGTTTTTGGATACTGGAAAGATATAGGGGAAAAAGAACAACTAGATGAAGTAAGAAAATATTTGACAGAAGGAGGGGAACTTAAAACTACAAGTTAAAACAGTCTTCACTGTTTTAAAATGTTTTTTATCTCCTTTGTCTCATAAATAAATTTAAAAAAAATAAGAGTTGGAGTGATAATGATTTCAAAAAGGAAAATCTGTGTCGTTACTGGTACTAGAGCAGAATATGGCCTTTTGAAAAACCTTATTAAGCTCATTCATCATTCAGATGAATTTGAGCTAATACTTGCTGTTACAGGAATGCACTTATCTGAAAAGTTCGGCAACACATATCGAGAAATAGAAAACGATGGAATACCAATTACAAAAAAAATTGATATTAATCTCGTTGATGATAATCCATCTGCATTAAGCAAATCTACATCATTAGGTCTAAGTGGTTTTAGTGACTTCTTTGAATCATCTCAACCCGATTTAATTCTTGTATTAGGAGATAGATATGAAATTTTGTCAGTAGTTATTGCTGCAATGTTTGCAAGAATTCCCATTGCCCATATCCATGGAGGCGAATTAACAGAAGGATTAATAGATGAAGCTATTAGGCACTCTATAACAAAATTTTCTCATATTCATTTCACTGCTACTGAAGAATACAAAAATAGGGTAATACAATTAGGTGAGAATCCAGAATTGGTTTTTAATGTTGGCGGGATGGGTGTAGATGCTATAAAAAAGATTGAACTTTATAATAAAGATGAAATACAAAACTCTTTAGGAATAAAGTTTAGAAAAAAGAATCTACTAATTACATTCCACCCTGTAACCCTAGAAAATTCAACATCTGAAGATCAAATTGGAGAACTGTTGCAAGCTTTATCTTTTCAAAATGACACCTCTTTGATATTTACCATGCCAAATGCTGATACTGATGGGAGGATTATTTTCAAGTTAATCGAAGATTTTGTCTCTAAAAATAACCATGCATATGCTTTTAAGTCCTTAGGGCAAATTATGTATTTAAGTTGCATACCTCATGTTGATGCTGTAATTGGTAACTCGTCAAGTGGATTATGTGAAGTTCCTAGTTTTAAAAAACCAACTATCAATATAGGAGACCGTCAAAAAGGTCGGATAATGGCACAAAGTGTGATTTCTTGTAAGCCTTTGTCTTCAGATATTAAAAAATCTATAAAAAAAATCTATGATAATGATTTTATAGACTCTCTAAAAGATATTAAAAATCCATACGGTGAAGGCGGATCATCTGAGCAGATCATGAAAAAATTAAAATCGATTGATTATGATTGCTTATTGATGAAGAGTTTTTATGACCTCCAAAAATAAGCTCATAAACTTTAAAGCTTCAGATTAACCCATCAGAGATTATCTTCAGAATTTGATTTCTCCATTAGATCTAAGATTCCGCTTCCCAAATCAACAAATTCTTCTGGTACTAACTTCATCGCTTTATTTGGGATATACCTATAGGGTGTTGTTTTATAATGATCGCTAGATTCCTTCGAAGATTTGAATTGAATCTCAACTCCGCTATTAGCAATTTCCTTAATCATATTTAACATCTCTAAAGATGTATATACTTGTGTACCTGTGATATTGATGCTTTTGTTTTGATACTTCTCATTAATCATGTCAACACTCAATCTTGCTGCATCCTTAACATGAATATATTCCCTTATCTCTTCACCTGTACCTATATACTCAATTTTTCCATCATTTAGAGCTTGATAAACATACTTATTGAGACTATTCCAAGGCTGAGCCCTAGGCCCATAAAGAGTTCCATATCGAAGTAAAACATAATTTATTCCATATTGTCTATTGTAGGTCTCAATGATTGACTCTGCTGATAGTTTTGAGGTGCGATAAAACCCACCTTCATCATCACTATAAACGTACATAGAAGATGCAAAAATATATTTCTCTACTCCTTCCTTAACGGAAATATCTATCGATCTTGCAGTACCTAGGATGTTTTGCTCTAAAGAACTCAATGGAGAACTTCCTGCTTCCTTTATTTCAGCTACACCTGCAAAATTGTAAACATATTTGCTTCCTGCAATTGATTCATGAAGTGCGTCATGATTTAGAATATCGCCTGTAAACATTTTTTGACCTTTTTGTAAGTATGGGGACTCTTTTATGTCAAAAATTTTGACCTTATAGCCAATCTTCGTTAGTTGGTCTGAAACATGGCTCCCTATAAATCCTGCGCCACCTATAACTGTTACTGAATCACTCATTTTCTAAACCTATAAATCTTCATATTCATCTTTTGGTACAGCTAGTTCAAGCTTTTCTCCTTTTATAAACCTAGCTGCTTCTTCAGTTGCCTCTATTTCCATTCTTGATCTGCAATCTTCTGTCATTGAACCCATGTGTGATGTTATCAGACAATTATCTAATGTTGAGAGATTTCCTTCATAAGGTTCTTTTTCAAATACATCCATTGCGGCTGAAGCAATCTTTCCATTTTTTAAACCATTATATAGCTCTATCTCATCTATAATCCCGCCTCTTGATGTATTAACCAGCATCACATTATCTTTCATCATTACAATCTCCTTTAAGCCAATGAGATTATGGGTAGAGCTATTCAATGGAATATGCAAAGTTATTAAGTCTGAATGAGAATAAATCGTTTCTTTATCAACCCATCTTATATTGCTTTTAGAAGCAATATCATGATCTTCGATTAGATCACTTAATAATATTTCTTTACATTTAAAGCCGTTTAAATGTTCCAGCACTCTCTTTCCTATCCTGCCAAGTCCAATAATGCCGATAGTGAGATCTTCAAATCTCCTTCCAAAGAATCTATTCCAATTACCCTGATGCATATTCATGTTTGCTATTTGTATTGATCTCATTATTGAAATCATAAGACCAATGGTTAGCTCACTTACAGCTGGTGCCGGCGCATCTGGAGTATAAGAAACCTTAATACCTAAATCATGCGCAGCCTTAAGGTCAACATTATCTAGGCCTATTCCTATCCTTGAAATGTGCTTTAAGTTAGGTGCGCTTTCCATTACTTTTCTTGTGATTGGTTCGGTTCCTGCTATAAGAATAGTGCAATCATCAATCATTGATTTAAGTTCATCTTCACTAAGCTTTCTGCCAATTTTGTTTATTTCGTAATCGACTGATAATGAGTCTAATATCTCGATTGGCTTTCTGTCCTTCTGACCAAAGGGTACACTGGTTATTAGAACTTTATGCATTTTCCTTAATTGATTTGGTCTTGAAATAAATTACTAAACTTGACCATTCTTATTCAGGTGAAATAACTCACAGATTTCAAAGTCCTGCTGATCATCAACATCCATGCTTTCTATTTTTGAAATTTCATGCATATATGGTTTTGGGCCAAACCAATAAGACCATTGCAGTTGTTTGTCTTTTGGTGCCATATATATTCCCCCTGTAAGTTGATAGGACTCTCTAAGCTCTTGTGTCAAAAGATGCCAATGACCAAAAGCGCAATTAATTGGCTTGGCATTCTGATCAACCAAAAAATCATCATACTTTATCACTGACATCAAACTATCATACTCTTCTGAATGATTTTTATATTGTTCAATAGCCCTCCCATAATCCTCGTAAAGAGGCGCTGTAACCATAGTCCATGCAACAACCGGATTACCCGGAATTGTATTCAACATATAATTATTATATTCATAAAGTCTTGAGTCGTGACCACACATATAAGGGTCTCTATATAAGAAGTTTGCCCCTTCTGATTCTGCGATACTCTTGGCTAGCTCACTGTCACTAGAAACATATATTGCATCAAAACAGTCAGCTTCTTGAAGCTGTCTAATTTTGAGATGCATAAGGCTTTTTTCATTAGCAAAAGGTCTAAAGTTTTTATTTTTTACTCTTTGTGAGCCTTCTCTGACAGGTATTAAAGCTACAATCTCTTGATCCATAACTAAACCTTTGAAGCAGATCTTAAATCTTTAAATTTAGATTCAAAACTTTCTTTAATGATCCCGCATTCTGCTAAATACGGTATAAACTGGAAGCCCATATTGCTCCATCTGTGAACATCTTCTTCACTTTGAGCAAGGACTCCGCATGCCAAACCTTTGTTTCGTATTACCTTAACGGTCTTTTCGAGAGCACCAATAACTTCACTTGAGTAAATATCATCGGGTGTGCCTAGTGAATGTGAAAGATCATAAGTTCCTATATAAATTACATCTATTCCTTCTATTTCTATAATTTCATCGATGTTTTCTATAGCTTGAGCACTTTCAACAAGTAAAATTGATAAAATTTTATCATTCACTTCAATATTTCTACCCTTTATACCCATTGAATTGAAATTAGATGCTCTTGTAAAAGCTGAAACTCCTCTAGTTCCCATAGGAGAGTAATATATTGAATTTACAGCAAGACCTGCCTCTTGTTTGTTCTCAATTTGAGGCACCAATATACCATGCGAGCCTATCTCAAGAGCTCTTAATATGTATGACTGACTGTTCTCTGGAACTCTTATTAAAGGAGTACATCCTACATTTTCAGCAGCTCTAATCATGTTTTCAGACGTATCAAAATCAAATGGACCATGCTCATGATCTATGATTATAAAATCTAAACCAGAAGATCCCATTATCTCGGTCAAGGTCGGTGATGATATAACTGTCCAAGTTCCAAGAACTATTTCTCCAGATTTCAATTTATTCTTTAATTGGCAATCTTTCATGTTTTTTTATTTTTAGCTTTTTAAATGGGGAGCTTTAGCTTTTTGAGAGAAGGGAGAATAGATATTTTGAGAAAAATAACAACTATTGATGCAAGAAGTCCAAGTGCACTTGCAATCAATACGAATTGCATTCTTTTGGGTGTTGATGGAAACTCTGGAATCAATGCATCATCAATAACTCTGAGTGCAAAATCTTTTGAAGAGTTTGCCAACATCATATTTCTTATTTGCTCTGTTTTTAATTTAGAAAGACTTTCTCTAACTGCTATGACATTTGTTTTAGTAAATTGTTTATCAATAAATTCAACGCTACTTTCTGCTTCTGAAATCATATTTGCAGCAAGAAATTGATTCAAATCTTTTACGATGTTATTGGCAATATATGCTGCACCCTCTCCATTAGGCCAAGATACCTCAAGCTCAGCAAATCCAATCTGCCTTCTGGTAAAAGCAATTGGATCAAAATTGACTTTGATTGCTTCCCTAAGAAGATAATATCCATCTGTGATAAGAGGCGCTTCATTTTTCCATGTATTATTATTTTTATCCCAAGCATCAATAAATATTTCTTTAAGAAGATCATGATCGACAATAAATTTTTCAAGAAATTCTCTGGAGATCATTATGGCAATTGTAGAATCAATATCGTTATCATTTGAAACAATGGCTGCAGATGCCTGAACACCCAGCAAGCCTGCTAGGCCAGAAGCCGCACTGTCTCCTGTAGAGCCAACCTTTGATGATGATTTTATTAGTGTTGTTGCAACATAAGTCCTTTCAACTGAAGAAATATAAAGTACTGAAAAAATTGCGATCGAGATTGTTGCTATTGCTATGAATTTAGCATTATCTATAAGTAATTGTATTATATCGAGAATATCTATTGGTTCTTCATTAGTTTGTGTATTGAATTCAGACATAACTAGAAACTATTTACAGCTGCAGCTGCGAGAGCCATTTGATAAATAATCTGGGTTACTTCAGTTGTTGCTCGAATGCTAGAGAATGTTGATAAATTCAATGGTACAACAATCGTATCTCCGGGCTGAAGGCTATCAGCTCCTACTCTAAAAAATCCACTTGAACTTAACTGACCGGGAGACACTATTGAGCCATCAGCTTTAACTAAATATATATTGTCGTCATCAGCATATTCGTTCTTGCCTCCGCTTAACCTTACATATTCATCAAGGCTCGTATTTTTTCTAAACAAATGTGCATTTGGAACATAAACTTCACCAATGACAGAAATGGTTTGAGGTCTTTTTGGAATGTGTAACTTGTCGCCATCTTCTAGGGTTACATCTGTTACTTTATTTTCCATAATTCCTTCTAAATCGACCACCATTCTACCTATGCGTTCACTCTGATTGATATTGTCTGAACCGGATAGCAAATCGGTAAGCTTAGATATATCACCAGCCTGCTCACCAAACCCTTGTTTCTGAGATGATAAGATAAGCGATCTTCTAAGTTCTGCTTGAGCCTGTCCAATTCTTTTAAGCTCAGCTTCCCTAATTGACTCTCTGGTAAAGCTTGCAGCCATTGCAGAAGCATCATTTGTAAAACCTCCTGCTCTTTTAATGATTTGCGATAAGGTCTCATTTTTTGATATCGGATACACTCCTGGAAAATAAACTTCTCCGCTTACTTCAACAGTTCTTATTTCAGTAGCTAGTTGTTTGATGTTGATAATATCCATGGCTTCAACAGCCTGATTTAGAGAATTTTTATTTCTTGAATCAAAACTTAGATTTCTAGAGTCATATTCTTTTCCTCTCTTGTTATTTCTAATGATTTCAATTTCTGAAGAATATGAAGATTCTTTCAATCCTCCTGCTGCATTTATTGCATCCAATAGGGTCATGCCTTCACTAAGAGGATACTGACCTGGAAAAAATACATTTCCAAAAACAGATACTATTCTTTTTGCTTGAGAGCTTGATGGCTGTCTCAAGATAATATCCATAAATGGCTTAATTATTTGGTCTCTACAAAACTTAGTGAGAGTTACATCATCGAATTGCTCCCTTGAATTCTCACGCTCAATATTTGTTAAGAGTATTTGGAGCTCGTCCTGATTCGTGATGTTGCGTAATTGTAAGGCTGAAACATTTTCAGGTGAATCCATATACCCTGCTGTAACGAGAGCCTTTCTAACTATTTTTTGAGGAAGCTTACAGTAGTCATATATATTGTATTGATAAAATGACTTTGTAGGTGTTGCAACCAAGTCATCAGCATTTGAAAGCTGACCTTCCATTTCTTGTTCTTCATAGTCAATTGTGGTGATAAATTTCTCTCTATCCAAAGAGGTAGCTATATATGTTAGAGAAGGGTCAAATTGTTGATCTCTTCCTTCATATTTCTCTTCTACCAACTCAGTAGAAATAAGCTCTGGTGAAAGCAAGCTTGGGAAAAACAACAATTCATCCTGGTCAAGAAGCTCAAATGAATCGTTATTATCTTTAGAGAGTGTTTTTTCAATGTCAATTTGGGAAAAGGTAAAGAATCCATCATTATCGTTTTTTCTCTTGACTAAAACATAGTTCAGGTCTGTCATTGGCAATAAGTCTTGATAAGATGAAATCACCTCTTTCAAAAGCATTCCTTCCTGCCAAGGATAAAAGCCTGGCTTTTCCGCGTGACCTGACAATAGAATTGCTCCATTCATGCTGTCTGTAATTGAATAAACTTTTAAAAAATCACCGTCTTTAATATCAAAGTTATTTTTATCTTTATCCAATTCCAATTCGATTAACTCATAACCCCCATTTTGATAATCAATTCTTTCGATTGTGCCCGATGAAAAGTCAGCCTTAGGGTTGAAAGAGCCAGCATATTCAATTAGATCGTCTAAATTTTCATCTTCATTTAACTCATAGATAGCTGGTCTTCTAACCTCTCCTGCAATTCCTACGGTTTTTGTAATGGGCGGAACAAATACAACATCTCCGGGTTTCAATCTTGCATCTGCAGATGTATCGCCTTTTAAGAGTAAATCGTAAAAATCAAATGTGGATATAACTTCTCCATTTCTTTTGAGTTGGATATTTCTCAAGGACCCAGTAGTTCTAATTCCTCCGCTGGCGAAAATTGCATTGGTCAATGTTGATAGAGAGCTTACTGTATACATTCCTGGCTGAAAAGCTTCTCCCAGTACAAAAACATTGATAGATCTGAGAGCGCCAAGACTCGCAGTTGCTTCGCTTCCGATCATTTTTGATCTAACAGCCTTCTCTATAGCATCAATGGCGGCCTGATAAGTTAATCCACTGAGAGGCAATGGTCCAATCTCGGGTATTGCTATATCTCCATCCTTTGTAACCTCAAGTGTGAATTGAACATTCTTGCCCCCATAGATTATGACCTTGAAATTATCACCAGGTCCAACTATATAGTCTGACTGAACAGGTATATTGGAAAGCATCGCATATGTTGCTGGAGCATCTGTAAAGTAGTCATATCCAAAATAAACCACTCCTTCTCTCAATTCTTTTGGCTTGGGTTTATTTCTAAAAGTATTTCCACCTTGATATCCAAATTCGCTGCTAGACTCGATGATTTGGATTTTTGTCTTAATGGAGTTATCCTCTTGATCATCTATCTCATCCTCTTTTAATAGAGGCTCTTCAGATCTTTGAGATTGCAGTTCTCTCAACATCTTAATATCTTCAAGAGTATTGAGCTGAGATCTTGATTGTTGGGGTATTAGACTAAAAAATATAACGAACAACGCTATAAAAGCACATTTGTCTTTCAATATAGATATACTCATTTTTTTCATACCAAAATTTAAGAAGTTGTTAAAAAGTAATAGTAAATAAGAAAATGGTAGTAAAGTATAAATCTTTTGTATTAAATTTTATAGTAATCTCTATACCAATTAATAAAGTTAGATAGCCCGTCTTCAATAGAAATTTGAGGGGTAAAGTTAATCTTTTCTTCAAGATCAGAGCAATCTGCATCAGTTACTAGAACATCGCCTGGCTGAATTGGAAGGAAATTCTTTTTAGCATCAATATTTGTCTTTTTTTCAAGTGTTTCTATAAAGTCCATAAGCTCGACAGCCTGCCCTGCTCCTATATTATAAATTTCCCATGGAGCATTCGATGAATTAGGTAATGGAAAATTACTATCCCATTCTTCATTAGCTCTTGCTGGATAGCCTAAAAGCCTTCTTATTGCCTCTGTAATATCATCAATGTATGTGAATGATCTTCTGTGGTTGCCATCGTTATTTATATTTATAGTCTTGCCTTCAAGTATAGATCTCAAAAAGATAAATGGCGCCATATCAGGCCTCCCCCATGGACCATATACTGTGAAAAATCTTAACCCAGTGGTTGGTAATTGATATAGATGACTATATGTATGCGCAATTAATTCGTTAGATTTTTTTGTCGCTGCATACAAGGAAATTGGGTGATCAACATTTTGTAATGTACTATATGGAACAGTAGTGTTTCCTCCATATACAGAGCTTGATGAAGCATAAATAAAGTTCGCAACACTATGTTCTTTCGAAAGTTGGATGACGTTGTTGAAACCTACGAGATTTGTATCAATATAAGATCTTGGATTTTCTAACGAGTATCTAACTCCCACTTGTGCAGCAAGATGTATAACTATGTTTGGCTTATGTTCATCAAACAATTTTTCTAATGAATCAAAATCACATATGTCTAAATCATGATGACTAAAATAACTGGACTCTTGATTGTTGGATAAGCGATCCTTTTTTAAAGAAATACTGTAATAATCAGAGTGATTATCAACTCCAATAATTTCGTAAGATTCTCTTTCCAAAGCTTTTACAAGCGCTGAACCAATAAAGCCAGAAGAGCCGGTGATAAGAATCTTCATTAACTTTTAGCCAAAAACTCGGCGAGTTTGAATTGGAATATATCATCAATATCAACCGAACGTTCTCGTGGCATCAAATATGCATAAGTTTTTTGAGAATAGAATTTTTCAGCCATTATCATTTCTTTTTTTAAAACGTAAATTGCACCATTGGGATAGTAAGTTTCATCATGTTCCTGGCGGTTTGAAAAAGATTCATTTTCACTTAAAGAAACTCTGCCGTCCTTATGCAGTTTTTTATTCCAAGAAATAGGATGGTCTGATTTAACAAAACTAATAACTGAATCAGCATTTTTCTTTCTAAAAATAGTAATTGCATTATCAATGTCTTCGATTGTTCTAAGAGGCGATGTAGGCTGGAGCAGCACTATTGAACTGCAATCTTTAGAGTATTCGATTTCTAACTTATTGATCATATATTTAAGAGTATCATTTACAAGTGAATCATCTTCAGAGAGCTCTTTTGGCCTCAAAAAAGGAGATTCAGCACCGCAAGACTTTGAGAAGTCAGAAATTTCTTTATCATCAGTAGAAACATATACAAAATTAACTAGCTTTGAATTCTTTGCTGCATCAATTGTGGCCTGAATCATTGGCCTTCCATTAAAAATCTTCATATTTTTATTGGTCAAGCCTTTCGAGCCTCCTCTTGCTGGTATTATGGCGATCATTTAAGCACCTAACTGAATTAGAATAACAATCATATTGATTTTTTTAGAGTTCTTCATTTATTTAAAATTCTTATCTTTCAGAACAATTATATTCTTATCATAATTTATTTTTGCTGAATGTATTCCTTTCCCGCATAAAAAATCATCGAATGCTTTTTCTTTCTCTTTCCCAACAGCAGCAAGGAATATGTGATCTGAATTAAGGAGCCAAGAAGCAGTATAACTAATTCTCTTGTTTGGAGGTTTATTTGCATTTTCTGTATAGCAGATCTTATTGTCTATTGTCACATCACAATTTTTAAAATCACCAGCTAAGTGACCGTCTTCCCCTAAGCTCAAAAATACTAAATCAAATACGTTTATCTGTTTTTGCTCTAATAGATCTGTCATAGAATCAATTGACTCTATATAAGTGGTGCCTAATTTAAAAAAATTTAATTGATCTGGGTCTAGATTAATTCCTGACTCTGATAAACTTCTCTTTAATGATCTCTGTATACAGGCCTCATCATCATATTCTACAAATCTCTCATCTGTTTGAAATATCTGTATATTCTTAGTTATATACCTAGGATCGAATGATGAAACAATAGACGCCCCAAATCTTCCTCCTGTAAATGCAATATTATTAATACTTTTTAAATCAAATATTTCATGGAGAATATTTTTTGCAGCGTTTACTGCTTCATCTATGTTTTTGACATCTATAATTTTCATGAATTTGACATGGGTGCTTATCTTGGTTTCTACTCAATCAGGTAATTTTTTAAATACTCTTTGAATGATTCTTCTGAGGCATTTGTTAGCTTTTCTGACTCTACTTTAGATCTTTCTATCTCGTTTTCGATCACTCTTTCATTGTCACTTTTTTTATCAAAAGAATTTAAATATTGTTTCTTATGTGACTCACCTAAATTTTTGCCAAATTCCTCATAAGAAATATTGCTATCAATAACTTGACTAAAAACCTCTGATGAGGGAGTAAGGTTTGGATCTTGAAGCATTTTTCTTGACTCTGATAAAGATTCATAAAATAGCTCCTTCTTGATATTGCTTTCAGAAATTAACTCCTCCATCTCATCCAAAATCTCAAGTCCCCAGTCCTTCACTGAAATCTTATTCTTACTTTTAGTTATCATTAGACCTGGTCTTCTTCCCTCTTTTGAGACCAGCAGATCATTGTTTCTAATCTCTTTTGTTTCATAATCATTTAGCTCAGAACTGTCCTTCTGAAGACAGTAGATTAGGAATAATTCCAAGAAGAGAAGATTTCTAAACCCTATGCCACAGGGCTTAAAGGGATTTAAATCGATAGACCTTAATTCAATGTAATCTACACCATGCACTTGAAGCTTTTTAAGCATTCTGTCTTCTGAATTATAAGAGCTTTTAGGTCTAGAAGAAGAATAGTATTCATCCTCAATTTGAAGAATATTGGGACTTAGTTGAGAAAATTCTACTCCATGACTGTTTTCTATTTTTAAAAACTCATTTGATATTGTGTTTGTTGCAGCCTTTAGTTGATCGATATATTCAGAAAGTTTATTTAGAGAAATTTGTAATTCTTTCTGTTTAGTATTCTGATAACCAATATCACTCATTCTTAATGATGTGGCATAAGGCAAATAATAAGTGTGATTATCCAGTTGTTTAAAATTTTTATTTCCTTTTTCAAGAATGCTTTTGCTGACAAAAGGAGATGCGCCAAATAAATATAATAGAAGCCAGTTTAATCTTGCTATATTTCTGATTGCACTAAGATATAAGCTATCTCTTAGATCTCTATCAATGAGGCTATCATCTGACGATAGACATCTAAGCATCTTGTCGTCAATTGAGAAGTTATAATGTATACCTGAGATTGCTTGCATTTGCCTCCCATACCTATTAGAAAGACCAAGCCTATATATTCTTTTAAGCATCGCAACCTCAGATTCACCATAATATGCGATTGGTATATTTGAGTCGCAATCTATAAATGGAGGCATGCTTAGAGGCCAGAGTATTTCTTCATCTATTTTCTTGGAAACATTTGAGTGAATAGATTCGAGAAAATTAAGAGCTTCTGAATTAGTTTTCAAAGGAGGTGTCACAAACTCCATTTGTGACTCTGAGAAATCTGTGGTGATGAATTGATTAGTTAATGCAGATCCAAATAATTCTTTATTGTGAGAGATTTGAGAGATCTCCTTGTTAAGCACTCTCAGAGATTCTTTTTCAATACCTATATTGAGAGCTTCAAATATATCATCATTAATTACTGGCATTTCTCATCTTATAATATTTCAATGATTATCAATTGATCGTATTAACTGAAAATCTATTTGTAAAGATCCTGATCATTGAAAAACATTGCTTCCCATAATGCTGGTTTGATCAAAAATCGATTTTAATTAGATTTATTTTATGACTTCTCTTGTGCCTGTCGACTAAACCCAGAGAATATTTTAGGAAAACTCCATGGCTTAGGGCGAACTGCCTCAAGGTTTTGTGGTGCGCTCATAACAACTTCATATAAGCTTCCTGTGGCTGGTTTTTGACCAGCATTTTTTGTTAATGGAGACCATCCATAATGAGTAACTTCCCTCGTTGTTCTTTTTCTATAAAATAAATCCATTGGTAAAGTGAAGAATATTGATTTATTAAAGCTTCCTTCTCCAACACATCTTGCATCACAATCTGTAAGCTGGATTGATGCTCCCACTTTGGCGCCAGTCTTGAACCTCTTTTGCATTGTTACGCTTACACCTTTATCTTGGCCTAAGAATTTACCAACTGATGCCTGTAAAGAGATATCGTAAAAAGGGAGTTGATAGTGAAGATTTAGAAATGCAGTTGTAGTTTCAAAGTCTTGAAATGAGAATTTCTGATCCCAATCTCTTTGTTTCAACCAATGTGATTCTATCCCAACACCCCATTTATATGAATCAGAAAGATAAAGGACTTCTCCGCCAACGCCGCCATACATCCATTCAAGAATTCCAGCATGAAACCTTGCATAAATATTCTCATGAAACTTAGTGGTGTATTCTATATCCAACTGTCTTATGCCAGACTCCCCTTCTGTTAAATATAATCTTCTGTCTTGCCGCACATAATATAACTCTCCATCAGGAACATGGTATGTGTAATCATCAAAATTATTGTCAATATCTATGCCCACTAAAGCATTTACATAAAGTCCTTTTTTAATAGCGTATTCAGCAGTCAATAGTGCTTCAAGTTGATAAAAATAAAATTTTTGCTGATGTTGTAGTGTTCCTTGTGCATGAGGCTTTATAGACCAATATAAATTTGGATACAAAGGATCATTTTCAATTTCATAGGTGTTTTCACCATAATCAGATATTTCATTAACGCGGAAAATACTGGGATCAGCAGGGCCATCCTTTACTGATTCAACAAGGTCTTTTCTTAAAGATGTTGCACGAATTGTTTCAATGCCTCTATCGATGTTTATTACTGTAATCTTTTTTATATTTGTTGGTGAGTTGTTTCCGAGAACTCTGCTAGCAGTTTCTATTGAATGAGCAGTATTCTTAAATCTACCTTGGCTTATCTCTGCAATCAGCTCGTCATTATTAAAAATAATTTTATGGGCAATAAAACCCTCATTCCTTAATTGCCACATAATCAAGTTCGGGAGATACTTCTGCCAGCCCTCATTCAATTGATGGTATGGCTTTATTGTTGGTTTATTAAGTATTTCTTTAGGCGATACGAATTTAGGGGTTCCTTCATAATTTAAGTTGGAATGAACTGCGACATTTGCATAGAGAGTATTGCCTCGAACAAGTCCTAAAGTAAAATCTAACTTATCTCTTTTCCCAATTGCTCTTCCGTAATGTATGGCAGCATTAACCCTGCTATCTATTTCAAAACAGCATGATCCTTCAGGGTCTAAAATTTCAAGGGATTTTCCATCAACATCGCTGTAGTCATTGGTATCGTATTCAAGCTTGATGGATAGGCCTTCTAGAGGAGTAAAGTATTCTACTCCACCAAAAATACCTGCATAAGGTCCGCTGAAGCTATTTCCTAAATTAAGCTTGCCGCCTAAACTAAAGTGCCCCCCTCTTCTAAACCATTTATCACCAAGAATGTCTCCTATAGGATTATCAATAGTCTCATCGCCAGCCAATCTACCCCAACCTAGCCCAGCAGTTATATCAAAGTTATTGAATCTTTTGCTGGCTACAAAATACTCTCCGGCATAAGCACCTGTTCCGCCAAAGTCAGCTATGCCTAATGCTAATGCTGGAATATATTCTCTTTCATCTAGTAATTTAATTTTTAAATCAATACCTTTATCTTTCCAAGTTTGATTAATTGTTGGTCTATATTTTTTATATGTTCCTTCTGTATACTTCAGAGTTGCTTGAAGCCATGGGAATACTTGAGCTTTTGCATAAATTCTTCTGTATGGATCATCCCTTGAAATACCAAATGTAAATTCGCCTTCTTTAGAAAATCTAGCAGAGGGCATTTGTATTAAGCCTATTCCGCCGTAGGTGTTTGTTGAAACTTCTTGGTTTCCAGAATAGTAATATGGATCATTAAGCACGCGATCATCTGCAACTACACTGAAAGATATCAAATAGCAGATTATTAGTGGCTTATATTTCAAGTTTGAACTCCGATCACGCGCTGATGGATGAGTTATTATTTTTTAACTCATCCACCAATTATAGGTATTTATGATTAACTAGCAGTCGCTAAAATAATTCTCAATAGACCTTAGTCAATGTTAATTATGCGGTTAGGGCTAGTGGAATTTGTACTAGTCGCTGTAGTTGCACTAGTTGCGGTAGTACCAGTAGTTCCAGATGTAGCTCCTGTGCCAGTAGTGCCAGTTGTACCTGTAGTGCCAGCTGTAGTTGAAGTTGAACCTGTAGTTGAGGTTGCACCTGTAGTAGCTGTAGTAGCAGGCGTTGGCGTTGGCGTAGGCGTTGGCGTAGGCGTAGGCGTAGGCGTTGGCGTAGGCGTAGGCGTAGGCGTAGGCGTTGGCGTAGGCGTAGGCGTTGGCGCCGGTGTTGGTGGTGTAGGAGGAACAATAATTGCATCCTCAGATGATCCACCACTAAATAGAGCTAATACAGCACCAGTTATTGCAACCCATACTCCTGCACCCGCTCCTGTTGCTTGAGCAGCGCTACCAGCAGAGCCATCGCTAGAAGAATCTTCTGCTGAGGCATTTGGATCATCGAATGACTCATCATCTTCATCACCCTCTGAGGCGATAGACTTAAAGCTTGTTCCAGATAGAACAAGAGTTACCATTGAAAAGTATGTAGCAAGTTTTTTAAATAGTTTCATCTGTGATGATCCCCGTAATTTTTAATTTATTTTAAGGTACTAACTCTAGTTTTTAAAACTTTGTTAGTGATTTTCAATTAATTCACATTGTTTGTAAACAACAATTTT
>MDSV01153129.1_pt1 | contig 33551 bp, 11 predicted proteins | sample 810851 | NCBI WGS metagenome assembly MDSV01 (sample SAMN05326640, study PRJNA326480) | marine metagenome | isolation source: seawater | place: Atlantic Ocean: North East | collected 2012 | reverse complement strand
GTGTGCTCCAGGCTTATAGTATATATACTATTATAAACTACTCTGTTAACTTTGTCAACTAAATACTAGTGGAGATTTAAAGATAATGAGTGTATTTGAAGGATTTAATCAACTTACTAATAGTGTAAGGTCAGGCGCAAGTGATGTTGCGACTACTGTGAGGACTATTGGCGCTTTTACAGGCGGATTAGGTAATAGCAAACTTAGTAGAGTAGCTAATATAGCAGATAGAGTAAGTGCAGGTGCAGGAGTAGTAAGTGCCGCATCTACTTTCTTAAATACTGGAGACGCTAGTAATTTAGGTTCAGCACTTAGAATGTTTGGTAATGCTACTCAGGGAGTTGGTATTGGTGCGGGAGCAATTACCGGCGGCATAGTTAGAGCTATACTTTCTAATAACATTGCTAATACATCTACAGATGACTGGAGAGTAAATATCAGTGTGCCTAATGATTTGCAAATAGGTAATGTATTGGCTCCTTTATTTTTTGGTGGAGAAAGTGTAGGAAGAATGATATTTCCATTCAACCCAACAATACTTCTAGGACATAGTGCAAATTATTCTCAAATTACTCCTACACATTCAAATTATCCTTATAACGCTTATGAAAATAGCCAAGTAGATAATATTACAATTACTGGTGAATTTTTTGTTGAAAATCAAGACGATGCAAAATACTGGGTAGCAGTTTTACATTTTTTAAGAGCAGTAACAAAAATGTATTATGGAGATAGTAATCCTCAAGGTAATCCTCCACCTATATGTAGATTATCAGGATACGGTCCACATGTATTAAATAATATTCCTATTGTAATACAAAATTTTACCACTGACTTACCAGCAGATGTTGATTATATGGAATGCTATGTAGATGGATACAAGAATATGGTACCTACACAGAGTCAATTTACAGTTACAGTAATGCCAACATACTCAAGAAGATCTACAGCAAGATTTAATTTGCAACAATTTGCTAAAGGTGATTTTGTTAACGGACTGGAAGGATTTGTATAATGTCAAAGCAACTTAGTCCATATGGCAAAACTCCAATTAACAGTGCAGGATATCTTGACATACTTAAACCAAGGTCCATTCCTGTAGCTGGAGATGACATTTTATATGAAATACTTCCTGCCTACACATTTCGTCCTGATTTACTTGCACATGATTTATATGGTCGTAAAGAACTATGGTGGGTATTTGCACAGAGAAACTTAGATGTTTTGAAAGATCCTGTTTTTGATTTTGTAGCAGGAACAAAAATTTATTTGCCACAAGGGACTTATCTTCGTGAAACTTTAGGTATAACTTAATGGCTTCATTATTTAAAAAGATATCAGGCGTTGCTAGTGCAGTTAGTACAGTTAAATCTGTCACTAGTGCGTTTAATTCTGCTACTACTGGATCACAAGCTGGATCAGCTTTTAGCTCTGCTCTAACACAAGCTAGCACAAACTCTGCAATAAATTCTATAAGTGGATTTGGCGGAAGTTTAGCTAATAAAGCACTTGGCAGTAGCGGACTTGGTAGTGCATTGGGTGTAGTTTCGGGTATTTCTTCAATAGCAGGACTATCAGGATTAGCTAACGCTACAGGCGCATTAAGTAACATACTATCAGGAAACCTCGGACCTCAATTAGGAATTTTTGATAATCCTATTAGAGTATTACAAAGATCTGCTGGAGAAATATTTGATGCTCGAGGCGGAAGATTTGAAGAAATGCGAACACTGGTATCAAATTTATCAGAATTAAATGCGTTTGATTCTTTTATAAAAAATCTTGGAATTGATATAAGGGATCCTCTAACTAAAATTGGAGCAAGTAGTAGTGCAATACCAAATCCACTTAGAGAGTTTGCATCATACAATTATAAAATTACATTAGGTATTTTAAGTAATGCAGAATACAATAATCCTGAAACATATAGAAGTGTGGGATTCTCTAATTATATTATAAAATCTACAGGCGGCAATCTAGGAAAACGTGTACAAACAGAAGCAGAAGTATCAAGCAATAGTTTATCTCCGCATGCAGAATATTACATTGACGAATTAACGTATGATGGTGTTGTAGCACCTAATCCTAAAACAGGAGTAACACTAGGTACAACTTTTAGTTTTGTTGTTACTGAACCTTATTCTATGGGAAACTTTATCCAAGCTTTGGTCGTTGGAGCAAAAACTGCAAACAACGGTGCAGGTTATGACAATTATTTTACAGCACCTTTTTGCTTAAAAATAGAATTTTCTGGATTTGCAGAAAGCTATGGAGGTTCTATGTCAGGTGACATAGCACCTATATATTTGCCAATGTTAATTACTAATGTAGAAATGACAGTTTCTGGACAAGGAACAAGATACGAATGTAGCGGAGTAGCATACAATGAGCTAGGGTTAGCTGATCATATGAACACACTTTATACACAAATACACTCAGCAGGAGTATTAGCACATACAGTTTTGCAAAATGGTGATAAATCACTTACATCCGGACTTAACAAGCGTATTGAAAAAATGGAAGATGCTGAGATAATTCCAGGATATGATAGGTTTATTATATGCTTTCCTAAAGAAAAAGATTCTATAAAAAAGTTTTTACAAGCTGGTCTGCAACAAACAGAAGAACCTGATGCTGCACAAACATTTGTTGAACAAAGAGGTACACAAGAAACAGCTGATCAAATAGCACAAGATGAAAATTTTAACAACCAAGATCGTACATCAAAGCAAATTCAAGTTAAACCTGTTACTTCATTATTTGAAACATTATTAGCTTTTGCAGAAGATGTAGCTAGTATGAATGAAATTGGATTATCGCCATTGCTTGAAGACGCATCACAGGGCGGCAATCAAGATGCTCCTTCAATGAACGGTTCTTATCAATCAGACGAGTTAGATGCTGGTGCTGATGCACAAAGACAAGAAGCTAAAGATGACCCTTGTGGTGGTGAAGAAGTTACAGTTGGATTAGTTGATAAAAATGCAGCATCTTTGACACCAGGTGAATTTTCAAGAAGCTATGAATTTAATAAAGGCGAAGCTATTACTACTTGTATAGAAAAAGTATTGTTGACTACTGAATATTGTAAAGAAAATGCAACTAAAGATGAAGATGACAACGGATTGCGTACATGGTTTATGATTGATTCACAAATATATTTGGAAGAAAATAAAGACACTGAAAATGATATGGGCCGCCCTCCAGTAGTAGTTGTGTATTCAATTATGCCATATAAAACTAGCGGAGCAAAAGCTACAACAAACAGTCAAACTCCAAAAAGCATTAAAGGATTAATGAGCTCTGCTGCAAAAGAATACAATTATCTTTATACAGGAAAAAATGAAGATGTGTTAAATTTTGATATTAATTTGAGTACTGCCTTTATGAGAACAGTGTCAGCAAACTATGGTAACAATGCAGGCGGTAAAGCAACACCAACAGGAAATCAACTTGTAACATCTGACCAAGAACAAGGCGGAAAAAATGTAGATAACCCAAATCAAGATGCCAAGGAAAATGTTGAAGCTACAGCAGGAACTAAAGAAGTAAAAAATCCTAGTGTATCTATGGGTACTAGAGATAAAGATATACGTAGGCAAGCCGCAGAAAATTTTCACGATATTTTATTAAACACCCCAACAGACCTAGTGACAGCACAAATGTCAATTTGGGGAGATCCGTTTTTCTTACCACAAGAAATAGGAAACTTTCATCCTGCAAGATCTGGATCATCACCTAGTACTACAGAAGTAGGCACTATGACTTATACCGAAGGAGAAGTGTTTTGTGTAGTAAATTTTAGATCACCATTTGACTACGAAGATGGCGGATCACTAGTAGAAATGCCTATGTTAGTTCCACAATTTAGTGGATTATATAGTGTTGTTTTAGTATCTAATGTGTTTTCTAAAGGACAATTTACACAAGATCTTCATTTAGTTCGTATTCCAGGACAAGATAGAACAGTACAAACAGAAAATGTACCAGGAGGATTGAAAGTAGGAGAGATTCCTTTAGGTTATTCTACAGCAAATGTGCCAAATGCTAGCATGGTTGATGATACCATGCAAAATATAGACAATGCTTTTTCTAGCGCCACTAGCATTATAAACAAAGCAAGTAACCTATTAGCCCAAGCATCAAATGCAGGCTTAAATGTAGGTAAACTATCTTCAGTCGCTAATCAAGCTTCAGGACTAGTAAGCTCAGCACAAGGTTCGTTTGCAAGTGCATCTAATGCACTTAGTTCTATAACATCAGCAGGCGCAAGTGCATCTAATGCTCTAAGTAGTTTAACATCAGCAGTACCGGGCTCACTTGGGTCAGGTTCTTTTGGATTAGACCAAGCGGCAGCGATTACAAACGCACTAGTGTCAGCAGTGCCAGCATTTGGACAAGTAAGTGTAGACTTAAATTCTACTGAAGGTAAAATTGCAATTGCAGGCGCAGATTTACAAGCCCAACTACAACAAGCTTTTGGAGATTTTATACCTCCTGAAATTGAAGATAAGGCAGTAGAATTAGCAGAAGCACTTCCTGCTTCTATACAAAATGCAGATATAACTGCCGCTGTAGCTACTACAACAGACATTTTAATACCGCAAGCAAAAAAAGGAGTTAGCGTGTAATGGGACCATTTTCTTATCATATAGATGATCCAGATACTTTAGACAATTATGACGTTCAAGACTCGCCGTCAGTTGGAACTGATACAAATGCTAATCCTGATAGATTTATTACTCCAGGAGATAATAAATATCAGACAATTATTCCTTCAGGAATAATTTATAAAGATCAAGTTTTCGCTGTAGAAACTACAGACGAAGTCATACCACCATCAGCAGTAGAGCAATACAGATCCTATTTAATAACAGCTAACAAAGTTAGACCAGCCAGTAATCTTAATCCTACAGATTTTAACATAAATCAGCAATATGTAGATGAAGCAAAGTCTAAACGCAGTGGAGCACTTTCTCAGATTTCAGGAACTCCTTTTACAGAAGAAGATTTAATAGTTGCGGCAAAAAAACAACCGCTATCTAATGAATTATTTGCAAGGTCAGAGGAAACATCAGGAACAACAGCACCTACCGTAGTAAGCCAAGATTTTGTGCCACTATCTAATGTTGCTGGCGTTTATAAATATTTCCCCACAGCGTTGTACGATGATAGATATGATTTTGAAACAGGTAAAAAAATAAGAGTAGGTTTAGCAGGCGGCATCGGTGGAGGCCAAGGAGATCATACTACAAGAGGTAATTTAACAACCACAATTGAAGGATCAGAGTCAACAAGCAATACGTCTAGTGTATCACCAGTAGTAGGTGATGAAGAAGATCCATGTGACTAATTATTATTGACTAAAGGAAAAAAATGAGTAGTACTTCAGGAAATTATAAACGCTCTAAAGTAACAACTAATAAAGTATATGATGTAGGTCCGTACGAAGCCATAGTTGTTAATCATCTAGATCGTAGATTTATGGGAGGATTAGAAGTTGAACTTGTAAAATATACAGGTTCTGGTAATACTCCTGAATCTGCTGGACAATTAGTGCAAGTAAGATATCTTAGCCCTTTTTATGGTGTAACGCCAGGTTCAGGTTTGACAGCAAACGATGGATATCAAAATACTCAAAAAAGTTATGGTATGTGGATGGTTCCACCTGACATAGGCACCAGAGTATTAGTTATATTTGTTGAAGGCAACTTAAACTTAGGTTATTGGATAGGATGTGTTCCAGACGATTATATGAATTTTATGATTCCAGACGGTAGAGCAAGCACTGAAATTACCACAGCGTTAACACCAGATAGTATTAAAGGTTCAAAATTACCTGTAGGTGAATATAATAAAGCTTTTGAAGATGGAAGTAAAATAGATCCTACATTGTTTAGCAAACCTTACAATAAAGATTTTACTGAAGTTTTAGAAACACAGGGACTATTATTTGACGAAGCTAGAGGAACAACTACTTCAAGTGCTAGAAGAGAAACTCCTAGTATGGTTTTCGGTTTTAACACACCGGGTCCTCTTGATAAAAGGGATGGATCTCCTAAAGTTTCAGTAGGACCTTCTGAAGATAAAGTTGATATTCCTTATAATAGACTAGGCGGCTCAAGTTTAGTTATGGATGACGGCGATGGAAGTTTTATTAGAAAAACACATCCTGAAGATGGTCCTCCATTATATGTCAATAAAATTGACAGAGAAGCAGGCGGAAAACAAACAATTCCACAAAATGAGCTTTTAAGGTTAAGAACACGAACTGGCCATCAACTATTAATGCATAATTCAGAAGATATAATCTATATCGGCAATGCAAGAGGTACTACTTGGATAGAAATGACTAGTGATGGAAAAATTGATATTCATGCACAAGACAGTGTTAGTATTATGACAGATGCAGATTTTAATATTACAGCTGAAAGAGATATTAATATGGAAGCTGGACGGAATGTTAATATAAAAGCTACTGCTCGATATAGTAAAGGATCACCAATTGATGCCAAAGGTTTAGACAGCGGTAGAATACAGTTTGAATCACAGCATGATTATAATTTACTTGTTGGTCGAGACAGCAAAACTACTGTTAATAATAATTCACATAATGGTGTTGTTGGTAACCAATATATTTCTACAGGAAAATTTTTAAATGTAAACACTGGACAAGATACAAAATTAACTGCCGGCGGTTCCACAAACATACTTTCAGGAAAAGAACACAGGGAAACTGCTAAGTTTGTTCATATGAATGGTCCTCGAGCTAGTAGTGCAGAAAAAGCAATAGATGTAGTAGCATTAGAAACTATTCTTCTACCTTTTGTATTTCCAGGTTCAAATAAACCAGTTGTATATGAAAGTATTGTTCCTAGGGCACCTCAACATGAACCGTGGCCACATCATGAAAATTTAGATCCACAAGCATATAAGAAAGCACAAACTGATAGAGAAAATCCGGGAGCTCTTGCAACTGCTGATAGAATACTTACTCCTGATACATTTCTAAAAGGAAAAGGAGGCAGGAGAAGAAGTGCAGTAGTAGCTAACTCTGGTGGCAATATTGACACAGGACACGAAAATCATGGAGGCGGTTCAGCAACAGGCACAGGACAAACTCCTGTAGATGACTATTCACCTACTTTCGGCTTTACTAATGAACTAGGAAAATTAAGCGAAAAATATGAATCAAGAGGAGATCCTACAGCAATAGGTTACGATACTACGGGTGGCTGGAGTTATGGCACTTATCAACTTGCAACAAAGACTGGCGGATTTAAAGGGTTTATGGATTACACAAAACGTAAAGCACCTCAAACACATCAACAACTTGTTGATGCAGGCGGACACTCTTTAGCTAAATTAGGATCAGATTCTTTCAAACAGTCTTGGAAGTCAATTATGTCAGGTGCAGGAGCCGAAGATCAGCATCAATATGCTGTGGTACAATATTTTGTTCCAGCTGCAGATAAAGTAACAAAGAGTACTGGAATAGATGTACGAACAAGATCTAAAACATTGCAAGATGTCTTGTGGTCAACAGCAATTCAACATGGAGCAGGCGGATGCAACAGGGTATTTAAAAATGCCGTAAAATTATGTGGAAACAACAATCCTTCAGATGATGCGTTAATTGTTGCTGTGTATAATGAGAGAGCAAGAGATAATGGAATGGCACATTTTGGTAAAAGTACTAATGCAGTAAGAAAAAGCGTGGTAAAAAGATTTAACAATGAAAAGTTAGATGCGTTATCAAGTTTACAACAAGAATTAGCACAAGGAGGTACTCCTACACAATCAGGATCAGGTACTACAGTGCTACCTGTAGAAGCAACTGTCGGGTAAATACAATATGAGTGAGTTAGAAAAAAATTTAATCAAAAGAGTCACAGTAAGTGAACAACAAAAGTCTGCCAAAACTAGTAGATCTTATAGAGGATTTTCTACAGTAGACGGAGGAAATAAAGGATTCGCTAAGTACGACTTTGATATTATAAAGCAAGATCTAATCAATCATTTTCATATACGACAAGGAGAAAAACTTTCTGATCCTAAATTTGGCACAATTATTTGGGATTTATTATACGAACCCTTTACTATTGATTTGCAAGAAGCAATTGTACAAAATGTAACTGAAATAGTTAATTTTGATAGCCGAATAAGTGTAGAAGAAATAGTAGTAGATACATATGAACAAGGAATTACTGTAGATTGTACACTTACTTTCCTTCCTTATAGTATTTCAGAAAATTTACGTTTTAAGTTTGATCAAAAAAATGGTCTCCTGTAGAGAATTAACTACGCACTTATCTGTAACAGATAAATATCATAGTAATAGAGGAAAGCTAAATGTCTGCAACTGATAGACAGTCAAGGTTGTTAGTATCTGAGGACTGGAAAAGAATTTACCAATCATTTCGTAATGCTGATTTTTCAAGTTACGATTTTGATAATCTTCGCAGGACAATGATTAATTATCTGCGACAAAACTATCCTGAAGATTTTAATGATTATATTGAGTCTTCAGAATATCTTGCACTTATAGATATGATTGCATTCCTTGGACAAAATTTAAGTTTTAGGATAGATCTAAATGCAAGAGAAAATTTCCTAGAAACAGCTGAACGTAGAGAAAGTATATTAAGATTAGCTAGGATGCTATCTTATAATCCTCGGCGTAACCAAGCGGCAAATGGAATATTAAAGCTTAACACTATTAAAACTACAGAACCTGTTATAGATAGTACAGGACAGAATTTAGCCAATGTTGTAATTAAATGGAATGATCAAGCTAACACAAACTATTTTGAACAAATAGTAAAAATTTTAAATTCCTCGTTGCCTGTAACTAATCAAATAGGAAATCCATTAAAAAGTGCATCAATTGCAAATGTAATTACACAGCAATATAGGATAAACGCAACTAATACAACTAGTGCAGTTTTTCCTTTTTCTAAAAAGGTAGAAGGTGTTACTACGAGATATGAAGTTGTAAGTTCTGGTATAGCGGGAGAAAGTTTGGTAGAAGAACCTCCTATTCCTGGCACAAGTCCTGCCTTTTTGTTTAGAGATGACGGACAAGGTGCAGGAAGCTCAAACACCGGATTCTTTATGATGTTCAAGCAGGGCAAATTATCAAGTTCTGACTTTTCTGTAAATAATCCTACACCAAATCAATCTGTAGCAGTAGACGTAGCAAATATTAATGATTCTGATGTTTGGCTTTATAATATAGACAGCAACGGATTTGAAACAGATTTTTGGACAAAGATTGATTCAGTTGAAGGAAACAATGTAATTTACAATAATTTATTTGAAGGTATTAAAAACGTCTATGCTGTAACCACTAGAATAGGTGATAGAATAAATTTATTGTTTACAGATGGCTTATTTGGAAATTTACCGTCGGGTAACTTTAGAACTTACTACAGAACAAGTGCAAATTCTGCTAGTGTAATTTCGCCTGGATCTATTGGTAATGTCAATATTGATATAGAATATCAAAGTAAAAGCGGTAATATAGAAACTCTATCGTTAGGATTTAAACTTAACTATTCAGTTACAAATGGAACTGCGTCTGAAAGCAATGAAGAAATTAAAGCAAATGCTCCTGCAACTTATTACACTCAAAATAGGCTTATTACTGGAGAGGATTATAATATAGGTCCTTTAGCAATAAGTCAAGAAATTATTAAAACAAAAAGTACAAATAGAATTAGTAGTGGTATAAGTAGATACTTTGATCTTAAAGACGTATCAGGAAAATATAGTAACACTAGTCTTTTTGCTGATGATGGTGTATTATATAAAGAAAGTTTTCAACTTAAAAAAGAGTTTACATTTACTACACAAAGTGATATAGAAGGTGTAATTAATAATACTGTAGGAGGAATACTTAATTCGTCTTATATGAAAAATTTCTATCTTGATCAATTTCCTGAAGTACTTGTATCTGATTTAAATGCAAGTTGGTCACAATCTACAGTAGTTACAACCGAGTCAACTGGAAGATTTTTAGATGCAACTAGCAATCCATATATGGTAAGTAGTTTTACTGCTAACAGTTTGCGTTATATCGAACCAGGAACAATGTGTAGATTTGTTGCACCTACAGGTTTTCATTTTAAACCAGACGGAACGTTGGGTAGCGGACAAGCAAATTATTTAGGTAGCAAATCTTATAAATGGGCTAAAGTAATATCAGTAGATGGAAATGGCACTGTAGTGAATACAACCACTACTAACGGTCCAATTAGATTCAATGAAATTATTCCAACAAACGCTGTACTAAACCAAATAATACCTAATTTTTCTAGGGTTCTTACGGACGCTGTAAAAGTCCAATTAATTGATCAAGCATTTGCTTACAAAGATTTTGGTTTAAGATATGATTTGACTGATAGACAATGGAAAATTATTACTTCAGAAAATTTAAATGTTTCTCAAGATTTTACTACAGGAAAAACAGGAGACAACACAGCTCAAAATTTAGATTCGAGTTGGCTATTATATTTCAAAACTGATGGAGAAACATATACCATTACATATAGAAATTTAAGATATGTAATTGAAAGTGCAGATGAAATTAGATTCTATTTTGATGGTATAGATAAAGTTTATAATCCTGCTACAGGAGAAATTGTTAGAGATAAAATTGATATACTCAATATTAATAATGCTCCAGGGAGTACGGCTGCATTTAATAATGATTTTACATGGACAATTTCGGGTGCGTTTAGAGACCCAGACGGATATATTGACTCTAGAAAAATAGAAGTTCAATTTATTGATTTAGATGATGATGGCATAGTAGATGATCCAGAAATTTTTGAACAAATAGTAAATGAAGATAATAACAGTATTCCTGTATCAGAAAAACTAATTTTTCAAAAAAAATATAGAACATCTGATGGCGTAGAAGACTTTAAATATTTTGCAAATACTACTAATGAAATTGTAATTGTTACAAATGAGTCTGCAATAGCACCGTATAGTGCTAGAACAGATGGACAAATATTTTATTTAGAAGATGAAAAGGTATTTAAAAAGCTTAATAAAACATTAAACAATACAGCTTTAAATACAGACTATAAGGCATTTACAGGTAGAGGCGGCTTAAAGTTTCACTATGTGCATGTTGCAGATAGTAGCTATCGTATAGATCCTAGTGCAAGTAATATTATTGACACATTTTTACTTACAAAGAGTTATGATAGTCAAGTAAGAAAATTTGTTATTGGCGAAACAGATATAGAACCTAAGCCACAAAGTAATGATGAATTATTTAGACTTTATGGAGCTTCTATTAATAAAATTAAAAGCATAAGCGATGAAGTTATATATTATCCTGCAAAATATAAAATATTATTTGGAGCAAAGGCATCACCAGATTTACAAGTGAAATTTAAAATAGTCAAAAACCGTGATTTAGTTATAAACGACAATGAATTAAAATCAGATATTGTTGAAGCAATTAATAGATTTTTTGCAATTGAAAACTGGGATTTTGGAGAAACATTTTATTTCCAAGAGCTAAGTGCTTATATAATGAATCAATTGTCACCAAGGTTGGTTTCAGTGCTTATTGTTCCTAATCAATCTACTTCAAATTTTGGTAGTTTATTTGAAATAAAATCAGAACCAGATGAAATTTTTATTAGCTCAGCTACTGTTGGAGATATTGAAACAATTTCAGAAATAACTGCTGCTGAAATACAAGCAAGCGGGACAGTAATTACAAGTATTAGCAGTGCAGATGCTAGTGCAAATATTGTTAGTAGTGCTTCTAGTGCAACCGCTATTACTGATACTAATAGTGTTTCTACAACAACTAGTTCGTCGAGTACGTCAAGCTCGTCAAGTACGTCAAGCTCGTCAAGTACATCTAGCTCGTCGAGTTCGTCGAGTTCAAGCAGCGGATCAAATTCTAGCGGTGGAGGCTACAGCTACTAATGGCATACGATGATAATCAAAACGAAAGCCCACTTCCTGTAGATGGTAAGGTAAAAAAGATTAGTTCAGATTTCCTACCAAAGTTTTTTAGGACTGAAGCTAATAGAAAATTTTTACAAGGCACATTAGATCAACTTATATCTCCAGGTGTAGCGGAGAAAGTAAGCGGGTATATTGGCAGAAATACTGCTAAGGCATTTAATCCAAACGACAATTATATTGGAGATGTTAGTGATGATAGAAATAACTATCAGCTAGAGCCTGCAACAGTCATTAAAGATAGTTTTGATAATGTAACTTTTTATAAGGACTATAATGATTATGTTAACCAGCTAGGAGTATTTGGATCTAACAACGAAAATCATAGTAGATTAAACAATCAAGAAACATATGGTTGGAATCCTAATATTGATTATGATAAATTTGTAAATTTTAGAGAATATTATTGGTTACCAAATGGACCTACATCAGTACCAGTTAGAGGACAAAGCAAAGAGATAGTAAGTACATATACAGTTACTACATCAGATCAAACAGATAACATTGCTTATGTATTCAACGATGGATTAACTGTAAATCCTACAATAAAACTTTATAAAGGTCAAACATATAGATTTGAAATTGATACACCGGGGCATCCAATTGCTTTTAGCATTTCAAGGACCTTTACACCCGGTACCGCTATTCTTACAGCTGGATCAGAAGGATTAAGGGCTGACGGTCAGTTTGATGGTCAACTGTATGGTAATAATTACGATCAGGGCGAATACATTGTTTTACCTAGCAGTGGTTCTGTAACTTTTGATGCTGATGAAAACGTTAGTACACTTTATCCTGATGGTATTACAAAGTATGGAGAAGAAGGCGAAGTAATATCAGTTGTATATGTAGAAAAAGGCACTATAGAATTTACAGTGCCATTAAATGCTCCTGATAGATTATATTACATTAGTAAAAATTCAATTGACACAAGCGGCCTAATAAGGATTTATGATATCGAAGAAAATTCTGCCATAAATGTTGACGACGAAGTGTTAGGTAAAAAAACTTATAAAAGTGCAAATGGAGTTGAATTTACTAATGGAATGAAAGTTAAATTCCAAGGGGAAGTAACTCCTGCAAAGTACTCAGATAATTTATGGTACATTGAAGGTGTTGGAGATAAAATTACTTTAGTACGTGATAAAGATCTAATTATTCCTGCCGCTTATACAGAAGATAAATTAATACCGTTTGATACAGATAAATTTGACGAGCTACCGTTTGCTGATTCAAAAGCTTATGCTGAAACAAAAGATTATATTTCAATTAATAGAGCAAGCAAAGACAGGAATCCCTGGAGTAGATATAATTGTTGGTATCATAAAGATGTTATTTTAGCAAGCGAAAGATATAATGGACTTCCTGAAACACTAGACGAGACAACTAGGGCTAAACGTCCTATTATAGAATTTGAAGCAGGATTGAAATTAAATAATGCTGGAGTATTTGCAAAAGATGACGTTGATCTTGTAGACAACTTTACTAAAGATGTGTTTAGTACTATTGAAGGCACAGCAGGTTATAATATAGACGGAATAGATTTAGCAGACGGAATGCGTATACTTTTTACTGCTGATACAGACGTATTAGTAAATGGTAAAATATATAAAGTTAAATTTATTACAATTGATAATGTTAGACAAATCAGTCTTATTGAAACTTCTGATACAGCTCCACAAGATTTAGAATGTGTACTAGTAACTCAAGGAAATAGTTTTGCCGGTACCAGTTTTTATTACAAAACTAATAAATGGCTGCAAGCACAGCAAAAAACTAAAATTAATCAACAGCCGTTATTTGAAGTATTTGACGCAAATAAAAATAGTTTTAGTGATGAAACATTTTACAATAGTACTACGTTTCCTGGTACAAAAATATTCTCCTATAAACAAGGTACAGGTACCGCTGATACAGAATTAGGATTTCCATTATCATACCGAGCTATTAATAACTCGGGTGATATTGTTTTTAATTTTTCCTTACTAAGCGATACTTTTACGTATCAAGATGATACTGAATTGTATACACAGCGTATTGATACAGGTTACTTAAAAAAGTATAAAAATTTAACAAGTTTTGAATATGTAAACGGCTTTAGTAAAATACCTACATCTAGCAAACAGTTCGTAATAAATCAATATAATGTAACTGAGCTGAAGAATAATAATTTCAGTGTTGAAGCATATCGAAAATCAGGTGATTTAAACGATCTCAAAGTTATTGTTTATGTAGATAATGTTTTAAAATTTAAATCAGTAGATTATGAAATTGATCGTATAAATGGAATAGCTATAGTAAGATTTTACAAAGATTTATCAGACGGACAGTTTGTTAAAATAAAAACTGACAGTGTCGCTAAAAAAGATATTGGGTATTATGAATTTCCGTATAATCTAGAACGTAATCCATTAAATGATGATATTAATGAATTTACATTAGGTGAAGTGATTGATCATGTTGATACTATGATAGAAGAAATTTCTTCATTCAAAGGAGTATTTCCTGGCAGAAGTAATTTAAGAGATTCAGGAGAAACAGATCATTTTGGCAAACGTTTTGTAAAACATAGTGGTCCAATTAATATTGCAAACTATCACATTACAAATAAGAACTTTAATGTAGTAAAAGCTTTAAGGCATTCTAAAAATGAGTATGCTAGATTTAAAAGAAGTTTTATAGAAAAGGCAACCACTTTAGGATTTGATGGTCCAGTTAAAAAACACTTTGATAGAATATTACAGGATTTGAATAAAGATAAAGTAAAAACAGAGGCTTTTTACTTTTCAGATATGCTGGCATATGGTGATGCAAATAGGTTAGAATATACGGTTTTAGATTCTAACACAACAATTTATCCTATGACTTCTGCGTTCTCTTTAGGAGCGTTAAGCGAAAAAAGTGTAAATGTTTATTTAAATGGAATTCAACTCACATACGGTAAGGATTATACTTTCAATAGTGATGGCTATGCTGTAATTACTGCAACAAAATTTGTTAACGATATTATTGAAATTTACGAATATGAAAATACTGACGGTAGTTTCATACCAGCTACTCCAACAAAATCTGGACTGTATCCTAAGTACTACCCTGAATTAATTATAGACGATAGCTTTGTCCAAGAAGACACTCTCATAACTGGTCCATTTAAACTTTACGGAAGGACAGAACAAACAACAAAATCTTTCAAAGGAAAAGTAGGTTGGTTTTATCCGTTGTATACTTCTAAAGAAGAGGCTATAGCTGCTGATTCTGATTCTAGTGCTGATACTGGAAGTGCTCATATGCACGTATTTGAAGGACTATCACAAGTATTTTGGATGCCAGACACACAAATGAATCATGCAACAGTTGATGATTTATCGATAGAAGAATATCCACGTGGCGTAGCTATGATAAGAGGGCATGACGGTAGCTATGTTAAAGCGTATAAAGATTTTAGAGATGAACTACTGTTAGAATTAGAAAGAAGAATCTTTAATAATATAAAAGTAGAATATGATATTAATCGATTAGATGTTAACGAGTTTTTAGGCGGGGAATATAGAAAATCAGAATTTACACGGCAAGAAGTTAATAGTACTTTATTAGGGGATTTTATTCAATGGACACGTGGTATTGATAAAGATTATACTGTAAATGATTTTTATAATATTAATAATAGTTTTACCTTTAACTTCTCAAGTGCAAAAACTCCATTAGGTAATGATGTACCTGGTTTCTGGAGAGGAGCATATTTGCATGCATATGGCACTGATAGACCTAACGCTACTCCTTGGGAAATGCTTGGATTTACAATGAAACCAAGTTGGTGGGATACAACATATGGCACTGCTCCTTATTCAGGAGATAACTTAGTTTTATGGAGAGACTTAGAAGAAGGTAGAATAAAAGAACCAGGAAAAGCAGAAATAGTAAACGGAAAATATGCTAGACCTGGATTAACAAATCATATACCTGTAGATAGCCAAGGAAGATTAAAATCTCCTACCAAAAGTAATTTTGCACAAAGCTTTTTATCTAGACAAGGGTCTAATGGGTTTAAATTTGGAGACGTTGCACCTGTAGAAAGTGCATGGCGTAGAAGTGCTGAATATCCTTTTGCAGTATTAACAGCTTATCTTTTAAACAAACCAGCTAAAGTTATGGGATTAGGTTTTGATGTAAGCCGAACTAAGAAAAATCTTGCAAATCAATGGATCTATACTGAGACTAACAAGCCAATAAAACTATCAAATGTAAAAATGCCTAATACTTATAATGACGAAGTAAGGACACTTACATGTGGTATAGTAAATTACATTTATAATCTTGTATCTAGTAATATTCTTACCTTGTATTCGGAATACAAATCCGACTTAGCTAGTCTTACAAATCAGATTGGGTTTAAAGTAGGAGGATTTACTGACAAAACTAAATTTAATCTAATACTAGATAGTAGATCACCTACGCAACAAGTAGATAGAGACGGTATTTTTGTACCTCAAGAAAGTTTCAAAGTGTTTACAAACACAAGTAGTCCAACTACTATGGCAATATACAGCGGAATTGCTGTAGAAAAAGCTGCAAATGGCTATATTATTAGAGGGTATAATAATACTATTACTCATTTCGAGTATTATGCGCCAATAATTGGAACATCTAAGGTAAATGTATCTGTAGGCGGAATATCAGAAACTACAGTAGATTTTAAAGCAGATACGTTTTATGCCAAAGGAGTAATAATACAAGTAGAAAGGGATTTTTACAGAGTCATAGAAGATTTTACTAGCGGCGCTTCTTTTACTACTGAAAACGTATCTAGATTATCCGAGCTTCCGCAAGTGGGAGGAAGAACTGCTGAATTTAAAAGAGATTTTGATAAGTCGCAAGTACTCAAATTAAATTACGGCACAAGATTATCAACAATACAAGAAGTTGTAGATTTCATACTAGGGTATAATGATAGGCTTAAAGATATAGGATTTGATTTTAATGAATTTAATGCTGATACCGAAACAGTATCTAATTGGTCAGAATCTTGTAAAGAGTTTATGTTTTGGACAACACAAGGTTGGTCATCAGGTACATTAATAGTATTAAGTCCTTCAGCAAATAAAGTTAGCTTTGCAAGATCTTTTAGTATTGTTGACAACCTAAATGACTCATTTTATGATTACAGTATTTTTAAAGCTGATGGACAGCCGTTGGATACAGATTTTATATCATACAGCAGAGACGGAAACCTATTTTCCTTGGATACTGTTGATACAGATGACGGAGTATACCATGCTGCATTGCCTCTAGTACAAAAAGAACACGTAGTATTATTAGAAAACAAAACATCGTTTAGTGATATTATATATGAACCTAAAAGTGGTTATAGACAGGACAGAATCAAAGTAAGTGGCTATAAAACTGATGAATGGAACGGAGGCTTAAATCTTCCAGGATTTCTTTATGATGAGGCTAAAATTACAAATTGGACTCAGTGGAAAGATTATAAAATCGGTGAGCTAGTAAAATATAAACAATTTTATTATGTAGCAACTGTAAACATTCCAGGAACTAAATCATTTGAATCTAAATCATGGTATCAGTTAAGCGAAAAACCAGAACCAGAATTATTCGCAAATTTAGATTATAAAGCGGGGCAGTTTGCTGATTTCTACGACTTAGACTCAGATGGATTTGACAAAGAACAACAAAAACTAGCACAGCATTTAGTTGGATATCAAAAAAGACAGTATCTAGCAAACATAATTAATGACGATATTAGTCAATATAAATTCTATAGAGGATACATTGCAGATAAAGGCACAATGAATTCTTTATCTAAATTGTTCGAGTCCCTTGCAACTACTAATACTGAAACAGCTTTAGACTTTTACGAAGAATGGGCAATACAAACAGGTAGGTACGGTGCTACAGAATCTGAAAAAGAAATAAGAATTAATATAAAACAAGATAATTATACCGAAGCTCCTCAATCTTTTGAATTATTAAGTAGTTTGCCTGATACTAATTTCGAGAACATTTATAGAATTTTACCTAATGAAATGTTTGACAAGCCTTTGGATTATACACATGAGCCATTTCCTACTAAAATAGTGTCAAGTAAAGATGAAATTATAAAAACTGGCGGCAATGTTAATGAGGATGATGTAGACTTTCTTGCAGGATCTATTGCAGAATTAAGTTTAGGCGATGTTAATGCTGCTAGTAACGGTGATTATGTTTGGGTTATAGAAACAGGGAAAGGCACTTGGAACGTATACCAAATTATTCCTGCAAATGTAAATGTAGTCAGTGCAAGAGTAAGAAATGATGCCCTGTCGACTGACGGCATGAGATTAATTGAACTTACTACCGATAGATATGTAGATATTACAGCACCAAATATTCCACCTTTGATATCAAGAAATGATATTATTGGTGTAAAAAATGCTGACGAGTTCAAGTTAAGTGGTATGTATGCAATTGAACAAGATGGCATAGAACTTAATAAAATAACAATAAAAGCCGATATCACTTCTAATGTTACTGATTTCTTAGAGCAATCATTTCCAGTTGTAAAACTTAGGAATGTTAGAGTTCCTACTCTAAATTTCTTAAATAGACAAAGATACAATTTTCTAACTAAACAAAGAATTTGGATTGATGATTTAGAAGGAGACTGGGCAGTTTTAGAAAATAATCCTGTTTTTAGAAATGAGCAAACAATTCAGAATCCTACAGAATGGGATAGTACATCACAGAAATTTGGATCAAATTTTGCGGTCACTAGCGATAATAATAATTTATTTGTAACTGCTTCAGGTGATAGCAATGGTAAAGTGCATTATTATAGACGTACAAATGAAAAGAATGATTTTACGTTGGATGCAACAATTCAATTAAATCCAGACGATAAATTATTAAATGGATCTACTTCTAAATTAGGCGAAAGTATTTCAATAAGTCCAGACGGAGAGTACTTAGCAGTCGGCATGCCAGAAGTAAAAGGAGTAAAAACGAGATTTAAAGGAAACTTTGACAAGAGTCTAACTTATACAAAAGGTGATATATTACAGTATAGAGAAAGTTTATGGAAAGCTAATAGAGAAATTTTGCCAGAAATAGCTCAGCAACCGTTTACTACATTCGACAGTTATGTAAATTTAGCTTCGATAGCTGATGGAGATAGCACAACACTTCAGTTACTTGTTGCTGGAGATCCAGGATTAGCTAATAGTACTGTAGATCACATTTTAGTAAGGGCTCCAAAAGATATGTATTTAGGTACATCGCCCGGAGATATAGTAAACTTATATTGGAACACACGAAGCTATGCATTCCCTACGCTAGATACATATACACCATTTAACAGTCAGATTCCTGAAATTACAGCAAGTTTTATTTCACAAAGTCATCCTATAATACATAAAGTTGATCATGTATTAAAAGTTGATACGTTTGTCACCCTACCATCTATTGGACAAACTGTAACTACTAATACAGGTAGTGGCACAGTTGTATATGTAGGTACAAAAGAACAAAGTGCAGTTATATACGTATCAAATGTAAATGGAATATTTAGTATATCAGGAGAGCTCTTTATTAATGAAGAAAATTTTGTAGGATTTTATAATTATACCAGTACTGCAAATACAAATAATTCAGTAGATGGGTTTTGGTATTTAAATACAGGATTTTCTTATAACAATAATGGTGTTTACTATGATACAGGCCGGGGATTAGTATATGCTGATGTAAGATTACAAACCAGTAGCAGAGCTCTAAATGTATATTCTAATATACAAAAAGCAGTTGGCTATATAGGCACATACGTCAATTTTAAAGATAGAGCAAGTTATATCACTCATTTATCATATAGAGGTGATCCCGGCGGCACAGAAGCAGACCAGCTATCTAATAAATTTGTGGTACGGGGTGCAAAAGAATATACTGACGTTTTAACTATAGGAGATCAAACTGAATTTAGATTGTATAATTTAGATAACAGAACAATTGATGTAGAATCTGCAGGCTTTAGTTTTGATATTTTAAATAAAAATCAAACAGTAGTTGATCTTTGGGATGGATATATAGATTTTACATTCGATGAGTTTGACTTTAGCGGTAATGTGTTTGAACCACAAGTTGGTGATATTATAAGTGATGTACAATTTCCAAATGATGGACAAGGTGGCTTAGCAATTACAACTTCAACAACTAGTACAGCAGAAGTTATGTTTTATAGACGTAACTTTAACAGTGTACGAGTTTATGTAAAAGCACTATCTGGTGATTGGGCACAACTAGCTAATATTGGAAAATACTCAATTCAAAGAAATGCAAATACAAGCTTACGTGGTGCAACAGATGTTGATAGATTAATGGGAACAGTAAGTAATGTACTTAATGATATATCAGTAGGAACAAGTACTGTTGGAAAATTAATTGTGTTTGAACATAGTAGTAATTTTCCTGTTGTAAGTAATCCAGAAATAATAGATGAAGAATACTGGTTCTTTAATGAAAACACAGAACAAGGTATTTCAAGATTACCTAATCCGCCATATAGTTTGAATAAAGATTATAGGCAGGTATATAATATTCCTGCAGATTCCACAGGCATAGCTGGATTAGATAATGAAGGAGCTGTAGCTATCTATAGACGTACAAACGAAGGCAACTATAATCGTTTGATAGTACTAGTATCTGAACATAGAAAAGCAAACAGAGGTTTTGGTAAAAAAGTTAAAATTGTTCAGAAAGGAGACTACTATACCCTTGCAATATCAAGTGAAGGACTGGGCACTAGACAAGACCCAGGTAGCATAGAATTTTTTAGGCATGGAATAAAAGCCACAGATAGTTTTACAGGACCTTATAGAGTAAACCAATCTTATGCTATTGGCGATATAGTTTTGTTTAATGATGAATATTATAAATGTATTCAAGTTGTTGCAACAACAGTTTCAAATATTTCAAATACAGATGTTTGGGAAAACATTAGTTGGAAGTATGGTAAAGATGAAAACTACAGAGGAGTATGGGATAATACTTACAGCTATGCAAAAGATAGTGTTGTAAATTATAATAATGTACTCTATAAAGCAAAAACCAATGTAGCTGCAGGAGTTGCATGGTCAGCAAGCCAATGGGAAACAGTTTCTGCAAAAATTGATTATACGGGTGTACTGCCAAATACAACAGCAAATGCATTTTATGGAGAGGATACTTTTGATCCTATTCAAAATATTACACAGTTTAGTCATGACTTTGATCTTAGTGCCGATGGTGATGTGTTAATTACCACAAGTAAACAAGAATTGACTGATAGCACTAGAGATATTGCCGTCTTAGTATATAGAGAAACCGACAATAAGTTTTTATTGGATCAAACAATCACAGAAGAAACTACTATAGACGGATTTGCAGATAAAATAAGTTTGCATCCTGGAGGTAGAAAGTTAGCTGTAAGTAAACAGCTTGATGATGCTAGTAAAAAAGACCAAGGTTTGGTTTTAATCTACACTCAAAATTCTGATGGAAAATTTGGTACAGTAGTAGATGCTGTGAAAGGAATAACAACTCCTAACCAAAATTTAAGACCATCACAAGATGAAGTATCAGAAAAATTTGGATATGCTATTGATTATAGTTCAGATCATTTGCTTATTAGTAGCCTTAATGGTGATCAAGTAATTCCTACAAGGTTTGATACTTATGAAAAAACTCTCCCAGCAAATAGTCCAAGTGAGCCATCTGGACAAGGGTCAAAATATGTGCTTGACATAAACAGTGCGAGTAAAGATTTTGAAACTACTTTTGATAAAGAATTTACAACCTTTAAAAATCAAAAAATGGACAAAGGTGTAGTGTATGTATATGAAACATTAGGAACAAATGAAGTTGAATCAGAAAAGTTTGTTTATCCTCTAACACAAACAACATTTGGTGAAAAAATTCTAGCAACTGGCAATCATGTCTACATAGGTATGCCACAACAATTTGGTGATGATAGTACATCACCGTTAGTTGCTGATACTCGGGGAGCAGTAGTTGATTTTAGGAAAAATACCGATGATAAAGCTTGGGCTAAGATTAGATCAAGTGTTGTTCCTGTAGATGTAGAAAAAATTAAAGGATCATTTCTTTATAATAAAAGAAATCAGCAGATTATTACATACATAGACTTTATTGATCCTGTTCAAGGAAAAGTGGCAGGAATTGCTGAAGCTGAAATAGATTTTAAAACTACATATGATCCAGCATTTTATAATACCGGCGAACTTGCTGATAATAATGTTGATCCTAATCAACATTGGGCCGAAAACTATATTGGAAAAGTTTGGTGGAATATTGGTAACGCTAGATTTGCACATTCTTATCAAGGGACTACAAATTTTCAAAAGAATAATTGGGGGAAACAATTAGGCGATTCTATAATTACAGTTTATGAATGGGTAGAAAGTCCATTTTTGCCAGACACATGGGACGGATTAGCAGATACAGATGCAGGATTAAAGAGAGGTATTAGTGGTGTAAGTTTACATGGCAATACAAAGTATACTACGAGACTTGTATATGATTCTATAAGTAAACAATTTAATAGTTTATATTACTTTTGGGTAGAAAATAAAAGAACTATTCCTGTAAATAAAAATAGAAATTTAAGTATTAAGCAAATTGCTAGTTTAATAGGTGATCCGCAGACTCAGAAGTATAGATATTTAAGTTTGTTTAGTAAGAATAAATTTATGTTAGTAAATTGCAATGATCTTATTACAAGTGATGATGTTGTACTTGTTATAAAATACACTAACGATTCTAAAGCAAAACAAAAACAAAATACGCATAGTCAATATCAAATATTATCAAAAGGATTAGACACAAGTGTAGTCAATGCAGATATTGAAAACAAATGGTTTGATAGCTTAATTGGTTTTGATACGCAAAAACGACCTGTACCAGATATGAATATTCCTGTTGCAGGTAGATACGGCGTACAGAACAAACCAAGACAAGGTATGTTTGTTAATAAAGCAGAAGCGTTGAAACAATTTATTGAAAGAGTAAATGTAGTTTGTAAAGCTAATTTACTGACTGATGAATACGACCTTTCACAACTTAGTTTGCAAGAACCATTGCCAACATTAATAAGTGGAGAATACGATACTAAAATAAGTGTCTATTCTGAGATAAACTTTGTAAGTACTAGTAAAGTTCGTCCTGCAAAACTTACACCTGTAGTACAAAACGGAAAAATTATTAGTGTAACAATTACTGATAGTGGCAGGGGGGATAAAACTGTGCCTCCATTAAAATTATCAGGAGCAGGAGTAAATGCTGAATTTAAAGTTACAATTGATACGTCAGGACAAGTTTCAAATGTGGAAGTAATTAATCAGGGTAGTGGCTACGGGCAAGATACCCTAATTACAGTAAGAAGATATACAGTATTAGTTGAATCTGATTCTACAGTGTTTAATAAATGGTCACTATACTCTTGGAATGAAGCAGAAAATAATTGGTTTAGGAGAAGTATACAAGATTATGATGTAACACAGTTTTGGAATTACATTGATTGGTATGCAACTGGATACAATCAATTTACAGAGATAGATGATATTATTGAAGGAAGCTATTTGCTTACTAGTTTAGAAAATCAAATGGGTTCTGTTGTAAAAATTAATTCTATTGGATCAGGAGGCTGGTTGTTACTTGAAAAAATTGCAGACGAAGATACTGAAGATTATACTGTAAATTATAAAACAATAGGTAGACAAAATGGAACAGTGCAATTTAATGATAAACTTTATGATTACTCAAAAAATACTGTAGGGTTTGATAATAGAAGTTTTGACAGTTATTTCTATGATAGTATACCTATTACAGAGTTACGCACAATTTTAAATGCAATAAAAAATCAAATATTTACAGGACAATTAGCAGTTGAATATAACGAACTATTTTTCGCTAGTTTGCGTTATGTACTTGCAGAACAAATATCTGCAGATTGGTTATTTAAAACAAGTTTTGTAAAAGCAAAACATAATTTAGGACCGCTGTATCAAGATAAAACTTTTAACAATAATAACCTGGCAAATTATGAATCGTATATAAATGAAGTAAAGCCTTATAAAACAAATATAAGAGAATTTGTAAGTAATTACAGTAATATTGAGCCTACTAATACTACTGTTAGTGATTTTGATTTACAACCCGAGTACGATAAAACTAGCAATTCTATAGTTACTAGCAGTGCTTCTGTTGTAGATGGTAATATAGTAAGCCCACCAGGAAGTTCAGCTTTATATCCACGCAGACATTGGTTGGAAAATAACAGCTACAAAGTAACTGAAGTTATAATAGCTGATTCAGGATCAGGGTACACTTATCCTCCTACAGTAAAATTCACTAGTAATACGGGTACAGGCGCAACAGCAAAAGCATATCTTGCTTACGGCAAAGTTAGCAAAATTGAAATAATTACAAAAGGTGATGGTTATATTTCGGCTCCAACTGTAGTAATTGAGGGTCCACAAACAAATGCAGGTACACCAGCTAAAGCAACTGCTATATTAGGAGATGGTGTTGTAAGAAGTCCTAAAATTATAAGCAAATTTGACAGAGTATCTGGCACTGTTTATTATACAGCATTAAAAGAAGAATTTTATGCAAAGGGCTCTGGAGATACAACCATTTATAACTTAGAATGGCCAATGGATTTGTCCAGCACAAAGGTAAAAATTTCTATAGGTAAAACAAATACTACTTTAATAGAACAATTAAGAAGCAAATATACATATAAAAATATTGTTGATACTTCAAAAACATATTCAAGACAACAAGGACAAATTATATTTGCTGAGCCACCTAAAGTAGGTGATGTTATTAAAATTGAATATTATAAACCTTTAAGTTTACTTACAGCCCAGGATAGAATTAATTTTGCTTACAGCCCAACGTCTGGTATGTTTGGAAATGACTTATCTCAACTTATGACTGGGATTGATTACGGTGGGGTGCAAGTAAAAAGTTTTGAATTTGATCAGCCTGCTGGATGGGACACAGAAGGCTGGTATACTGATAACTGGGACACATATGATAATACATACGAAGATCTAATCTTTACATCAGATGGATCTTCAACTGTTGTAATTTTAGATACTCCATTAGAAAATGGAATAATGTATAATTTTTATAAAAATGGCGTTAGAATAGATGATCCAAACTATGATGCAAGTACAGAGATTACTAATCCTACAGCAATAACAAATTCTATAATTGGAGATGGTACTAGACGAATACTTGACCTAGAGGAAATGGGTGTAAGACTACTAGATAATGATATTTTTATTGTAAGAAAAACTACTAGTGACGGAAGTGTACTTCCTGATGCCGATAGTTATGATACTGCATTATCTGGCGGTGATCTTGCATATAAAACTGCCACAGGAATTAAAGCAGAAGATATTATTGTAGATGGAGACGGATTTGTAACGCCTACTACAAGTGGAGGCCCGGAAGAATTAGTTCCAGGACAAGTTCTTGATACACTTGATATAAAAGTGTTTACTAGAGATAGTGACGGACAAGGACAAATTTATAGTCAAAGTTACATTATGGGTAGTAATACAACATATGATTTAGGAGTAATACCTAGAACTGCACCAGCTGTAATAGTAAAAGTTGCAAATGTAATATTAGACGAAACACAATATACTATAAATTGGAATAGTAATACAGTGACCTTGAATACAGCAACTCCTGGTGCAGAACTAAACATTATCGCAATGGCCCAAGGCGTACAAAAATTACTAGACTTTGGCCAAGGTCTTTCTACAGCTGGGCAATCAGACTATCTTACTACAGTTGATTGGCAAACAGGCGTAAGTGTTTTTGTAAGTGTTAATGGTGTAGCAACAGACGTAGAAATATTTAACAGTGAGGATAGTGGAGCACCTATAGCAAAAGTTGGTATAAGATTCAAAACACCAAGGACTGTAAGTGGTGAAAAAATACATTATTCTGTGTTTAGTGATAAAACAAAAGTAAATTATAGTCAAGTAAGTAAAGATGAATTTACTGCTGACGGCACAACAAAATCATACACACTGTCTACTACACCATTTTATGCAAAACCAAACGAGCATAACATTATTGTAAAAGTAGGCAATAAAATACTTAATCCTGGATATAATATTCAGCATACTATTGAAGATGGTAACAGAACATATAAAATTGAAACTTTCCAACAACCAGTTGGAGCAAACGCTGCATCAGACATGAAAGTATTTGTAAACGGAGTAGAAAAATTTACACCAAACGAATGGAGATTTGATATTGCTAATAGTGCTATTATTTTATCAGATGAAACTGGAGTAAATGGAGATATAGTAGAACTATTTGCTATTACAGACGGCGAATATAGAATAAACAACGATGTAGTTACTTTAGATGCTACACCTAATGATCAAGATAAAATAGAAATTATGCAATTTTCAAATCATGATTTGCTGGGTATAGAGAGAATAAATTATGATGTTGTAAATAGAACTTTATTACTAGCAGAAGAGATACAACAGCAAACAAAATATAATAGATTAACTGTTGGAGAAATACCATTACGTAAACAGATTGTTGATGCACAGTATGCATGGGTAAGTGTAAATGGAGAACTACTTACTCCTAGTGTAGACTATTATGTAACAGATGATAGAATGAAAATACAACTAGTAAGGCGCCCAGCAAAAAATGATGTGATAGATATAATCCACTTTAGTCAAAATATAAGCACTAAAAAGTTTGCATATAGACAATTTAAAGACATGCTAAACAGAACACACTTCAAGCGTTTAGATAAAGAAGCATCTACATTACAAGTTCCGCTAGCTAGTCACGATTTAACTATAACGGTTCAAAGCGGTGATGGCAGCAAATTATCAGAACCGAGTAAAGGTCAAAATTTGCCAGGCATAATTTTCATAAATGGTGAACGCATTGAATATTTTACTAAAAAGGATGATGTTTTAGGACAGTTACGTAGAGGCACATTAGGTACAGGAGTTAAAGACATACACGAAGTCGGCTCCAAAGTTTATGATCAAAACATTAGCAAAACAATACCGTACAAAGATATGACAAGAAGTCAAAATTTCACAGGTAACGGTGTTACCACAGAATTTACACTTGATTTAGATGCGTTGACATACAATCAAATAGAAGTTTTTGTAGCTGGCAGGAGATTAAGGAAAACAAGTTTAGATTCTTTCCAACTTGTAAACGCACTTGATAGTCCAGAAGGTGATATTAGTTTGCCACCGGAATTTAGCTATGATCGAGCTACAAAAGTTTTAACGTTAGCTGAACCGCCTTTAGATAAAACTAATGTTACAATAGTTCAAAAAACAGGTCAATTATGGACAAATATAGGTCAACCACTAGGAGAAGCTGAAAATTCGATAGCAAGGTTCTTACGAGCAGGAAGTTCGGCGCTACCAGAATAAATACAGTATAGGAAATATAATGAGCGAAAATATGCAAGACACAAATGGAGTAATGGTTCAAGGACATATCAAAATTTTTGATCCTGAATCTAAAGAAATATACGTTGAAAAGCGAAATGCAATCCATTATGAAAATATGAGTATTGCGTTAGCTGAAAGTTTAAGTAATGCAGGTACTGGATTTGTATACGAAATGAGCTTTGGAAACGGTGGTACTTCTGTAGATCCTACAGGCATAATTACGTACTTAACACCAAATAGCACAGGAACAAATGCAAGTTTGTATAATCAAACTTATACTAAAGTAGTAGATGAGAGGAGTGTGAATAACACTGATGCAGCTAGGAACAAAACCGAAGTTAGACACGTAAGCGGAACAAATTATACTGATATTTTAGTATCTTGCTTATTAGATTACGGCGAACCAAGCGGCCAAGACGCATTTGATAATGCTTCAGATGTAGATAATCAATACGTATTTGACGAATTAGGATTAAGAAGTTACAGTGCTACTGGTACAGGCAGGCTTATTACTCATGTAATTTTCCATCCGGTACAAAAATCATTGAACAGATTAATACAAATTGACTATACTGTACGTGTACAGAGTTTAGCGGGATAAGGGGATAATAAATGGCATATGCAATTAGTTACACTGACTCCGTAAACAAAGGCACTATTACGGTATCTGATAATACTTTAAATACAGAAACAACTTTAAGTTTGCCTGGCAGATTTACTACAGCATATGGCCAAGCAATTAGTGAAAATTTCTTACATTTATTAGAAAATTTTGCTAGTGCCTCAGCTCCGTTAAGACCAGTAGAGGGTCAGTTATGGTATGATAATACTACAGATGTTGATCAACTAAAAATTTATGACGGCACACAGTGGCAATCAGCAGCTGGATTAAAGAAAGCAACTTCTGAGCCATCTGTATCAACTAGTAGTGCAGGTGATTTGTGGGTAAACACAGGATCACAACAACTATACTTGTTTACAGGATCTACTTGGGTATTAGTTGGTCCAGAATTTACAGACGGATTATTAACGGGTACGCTAACAGAAAGTATAATTGGTTCAGACAATGTAACGTATCCTGTACTGTCTATTAAAATTAAAGACAAAACTGCTTTTATTATTACTGATAGTGCATTTACACCTAAAACAGTGATAGATGGGTTCACTACTGGATTAAAAGCAGGAATGAATGTAAGTTCTTCAGCCTTTCCAGGAGGAAATCTTAAATATTTTGGTACTTCAGAAAAGTCCGAAGCATTAGTTGTTGGAAACACAACAATACCAGCCGCAAACTTTGTAAGAACTGATCAAACATCAACAACAAATTTTGACCTTCAAGTAAAAAATAACGATGGAGTTGTAATTGGTACTGGCGGACAACTATCATTACAAGTAGATGGCGAACAAGGCGTAATACAGCATAACACAAGTGGATCAAATATAGATTTTAGATTACGTAGCGGAAGTGAAACTCCTACTGTTATGCGTATTGATGCAAGTAGCAGAGTAGGAATAAACACGAATGCTCCAGAGCAAGAATTAGATGTTTCAGGAAATATTAAAGTTTCACCAAAGACTGGTGCTGCTGGATCCGGCGTAGTTCAAATAACAAGCACAGTAGATAGCTCGAGTATTGGCACAGGATCGTTAACAACAAACGGTGGCATAGGAGTTGCATTAAATGCATGGATAGGAGGCAATGTTGATGTAGGTGGAATACTACAGACAGGAAATATTGCACCTGACACTAACGGAACACGAAACATAGGTACGTTGAATAATAAGTTTAACGGAATGTATGCAAACACTTTCTTTGGTAATGTTCAAGGTAACGTAACAGGTACAGTCAGTGGAAGAGCTGGCTCAGCAGATAAGTTAGCAAGTGCAACAACGTTTTCTGTCACAGGCGATGTGTCAGCTGCAAGCTTTGAATTTGATGGTCAGACAGGCGGTAGTACAAAAACTTTTAACATGTCTGTGTCTAATACATTTATATCTAATAAAACTGTAACTTATGCAGCCGAAAATTCAGATGAGTTGTTAATAAATAGACCAACTGGTGAAACTGGTGTATTCAGAATTACAAAAAATAATTTTTTAAAATCAGTCCCTATAACACCTGTGGGTACAATGGTAATGTTTGGTGGTACAACTGCACCAGCAGGATGGTTATTTTGTGATGGGTCAGAAATTAGAAAATCTGACTATAATGATTTATGGTTAGCTATAGGATTTAATTTTAAAGACGCATCATTAGTTAGTGATGCCGGGGTAAACTTTTTTGCAGTACCAGACATGAGAGGTAGATTTCCATTGGGTTTAGATGCAATGGGAGGATCAAGTGCTAATAGGGTTACGGATGTGGCTGCAGATAGCATCGGTGGAACAGGAGGTACACAAAATACACAATTAGGTGTTGAAAACTTACCAGAGCATGAACATGATATGGAAGGTGATAGTGGAACACAGTACTATGCTACTAGAGTAGGATCAGGTACTCCTACTGATACAGGAGCTATTCAGCTATCAATCACTTCGGGTACACAAGGTACACAAGGTTTGGCTTCAAGTGGCGGCATTAAAACTTCAACATCTGTAGGAGTACCAATGAATACTATTGATCCGTACTTAGCTGTGAATTATATCATATACAGTGGAGTAACAAATACATGAGCTACCAATTAAATAAAACTGACGGGACACTTTTAGCATCGTTAATAGATGGCCAAATAGATACAGCTAGTACAAATCTAACATTTGTTGGAAAAAACTATACAGGATATGGAGAAGCCTTTAACGAAAACTTTATAAAATTATTAGAAAATTTTAGTAACAGTTCTGCACCAAGCACTCCACTTACTGGACAAGTATGGTGGGATACATCTTCAGGTAGGCTTAAAGTATATGACGGAACAGTATGGAAGGCAAGCGGTGGACCCTTTGTACAAAGTACAAGCCCATCTATGGTTGCTGGCGATTTATGGATTAATAATCTTACAAATCAAGTTTATGCGTTTGACGGCACAGATACAATATTAGTAGGACCGCAATATTCTGTAGCACAGAAAAAAAGCGGATTTGAAATAGGAACAATAATAGATAATACAAGTAAGTCTCAAACAGTGGCTTATCTATATGTAGGAGGCGAGCTAAAAGCAGTAGTAAGCGATGTACAATTTACACCAGCATATGAACAAAGGGTTTTACAATTAGTTACAGCTGAGAATACAGCTGGGGTTATATATGAAGGTTTTAATGTCGTAGATGTAGTTAACTTTAGATGGAGAGGTGTTGCTAATAGTGCAGCAGGCTTAACAGATGCTTTAGGAGTTACTAGAACTGCGGAGCAATTTTTAGCATCCAATGCTAATGATGTTACAACAGGAGCCTTAACAATTCAAAACTCTGGTGGTTTAACAATTGGATTGTCTCAAAATAATGTACAAAAGGTTATTGGCGATAGGTTTTATATAGAAAATCAGTTACTAAATCATGACCTAAGCTTGCGTGTGCGTTCAAGTCAATTTAATTCACTTATTGTTGATGCAGTTTATGTTGATGCAAGTACATCTAAAGTTGGCATATTTACTACTAACAGGTTGCCAGCTTATACATTAGATGTCGAAGGTGATATAAGGGCTACAGGAAATTTAATCGTACAAGGTACTACTACAACTTTAGATACTGTAACACTTAGAGTAGAAGATAAAATGATTGAATTAGGTTATCAGTCAGATAGTACCGGCGGCGATGATATAGGAGCTGATGGTGGCGGAGTTACTTTACTTTCTACAGATTCTAATAAAGAAATAAAATGGTTAGCTTCAACAAATTCTTGGACATTTAATAAAAATATCGATTTATCAAATACTTCTACAGAAATAAAAATAGGCGGCCAAACTAAATTAACAAATACTAGTTTGTCAAATATTTTGTATGCAGACGAATTAACAAGAGTAGGCACATTAGTAAGTTTACAAGTAGATTCGATTAATATGGACGGCAATAGTATTACAAATACTGTAAGTGCTATTAATATTGGTGCAAACGGAGGTCTTAATCTTACACCTGGAGGTGATATAGCAATTTTAGGTAATCAAAAGATTACCGGACTAAAAGATCCTACAGCATCACAAGATGCCGCAACTAAAATTTATACAGATACAGAAATTGCAAATGAAGTCATTGTAATGGGCTTCGATATTACAGGATTAGGTACAGGATCAACGTTACAAGCAGCTGTAGCTGGTTATTTAAATGATTTATATCCTGCAGCAGCAATTAATAATGGCAAGCAAGCAAAACTACATTGTACTTCATACGCTAATGCAACAGCTAGTGGTATTGATGTTGACTCTGCAAAAACTATCTCATATATTGCTGTTGATTCTAATGGTACACAGAACGAATCTGTAGTACAAGATATTGTATTTGCAGGTGCTAGTGGTAATGTTGCACTTACAGCTACACGTAGTCTAATGAGATTCCAATCAAATGGATCAGGGTGGGAATGGCAATCAACTACAGCATATTAAAACTAGTGTTCGAAACGATAAATAACATAAGTAAGTACTTTTAGGGGTTACATAAATGGCATATCAAATAGATAGATACAGTAATACGCTTTTAACAAATGTTGAAGACGGTACCGTTGACCAAACTACCGATTTAAAATTTATTGGTAAAAATTATGCAGGTTACGGTGAAATACAAAACGAAAACTTCCTGTTTTTGTTAGAAAATTTTAGTGGAGCAACAGCACCATCGAGGCCGTTAAGCGGTCAAATTTGGTATGATACTTCAGTTTCAAAATTAAAATTTTATGACGGAACGAAATGGAGAACAAACGGAGGTTCAGAAGCCTCAGCTACGCAACCGACAGGATTATCAATAGGTGATTTTTGGTGGGATACTACTAATGATCAGTTATATGTATACAACGGCACAATATTCATACTAGTTGGTCCACAGAACGCAGGCGACGGTGTAACCCAAATGCAAAGCCTTGAGATTCTTGATACTAACGGTACGCAAAGAAATATTATAGCAGGAACTGTAAATGGAGAAACAGTTTTTATTGTAAGTTCTGCAGAATTTGACATAGGTGCTAGTAACACAATTACAGGTTTTGATAGGGTGAAAAAAGGACTTACACTAATCAATACCAAGTTAGCTACAAATGGTGTAACAACACCAGCGGGACATTATTACTGGGGGACAGCTTCTGATAGTTTAAGACTAGGAGGTGTTTTAGCTAGTCAATATATTCAACAGGCAAGTGGTGGTGCAAACACAGTATTCACAACTGCTGTGGAATTTCCGGATGCAGGAATATTAATTGGTAATTCACAAGATTTACAACTCCTAATTGAAAACGGTACAGAAGGCGTTATACAAAATGTAACTGGCAACAACAGTAAAATTAAAATTAAAAACACAAATGGTTCTGGAACAACTACGCATACTATGGATTTTACCGCAAATGGGTTGACTCCATCACAAGACAATGTTTATGCTTTAGGAAGCACTGGTTTTAAATGGTCAAACGTCTTTTCAACAAACTTCACAGGAGAAGCTTCGCAAGCTACGGCACTTAGAGTAGGCACAGATTTTAGGACAGCTAGTTCAAGTGCATCAAACAATACAGTAGCAGTTAGAGATGCTACAGGGAATATTGCAGCTAACCTATTCCAAGGTACTGCTACACAAGCACGTTATGCTGACTTAGCAGAAATTTATCGCACAGACGAAATACATCCAGTTGGCACAGCAATTGCAGTGGGCGGTGAGGCTGAAGCAAGAGCTGCTAGTATTGGTGATATTTGTATTGGTGTTATATCGGACAACCCAGCATACTTAATGAACTCCGACGCAGAAGGACAAGCAGTAGGCTTAAAAGGTAGGGTTCCTGTTAGGGTTAATGGTCCTATATCAAAAGGACAAGCAGTGTATGCTTGGAAAGATGGAGTATGCAGCACTATTACAACTAATGCACTAGTCGGAGTAGCACTTGAAACAAGTACTGAAGAAGGTGAAAAATTAGTTGAATGTGTG
>MDSV01025309.1_pt1 | contig 33564 bp, 33 predicted proteins | sample 810851 | NCBI WGS metagenome assembly MDSV01 (sample SAMN05326640, study PRJNA326480) | marine metagenome | isolation source: seawater | place: Atlantic Ocean: North East | collected 2012 | reverse complement strand
GTACGACAAATTTTGGTAACCTTAACCGTCCACACTTCTCTTCTTAAATTTTTACTTTTTAAATAGCTAATTAGGCTAAAAAAGCCCAATAATTCACAATAATTTATTGTGTTTACAATAGTTTCATTATGAAAGTGTGACGCTTATAGGCTAAAATAAAATTAAATCAAGCAGTTAACATTTAAAAAAAAACATTAATTTTACTAGAAAATACAGCTTTTTTGTGTTTTTTTAGGCAATTAAATTAACATTTCATAATTATGGCTATATTTAGTTTACCTAAAATTAAATTAGTAATGTTTAAGAATAAAGAATTATTCTTCCTAATATTGCTTTTCATATTTTCAATAACAAGTACCCAAATATACAATTTGAATAAGAAAAAAATAAATAAAAACTATATTGATTTAATTAATAATATTTATTTTCAAAAACAAGTTAATCATATTTTTGAAAGCCTAGAACCAAGATATAAAATTATCACACATACAATTAAAAAAGGTGAAACTTTTAATAAAATATTAAAAGAATATCTAATACCAGAAACTGAGATCAAAAAAATAAAAAAAAATTTAGATAAAAAAAATAATATTAATAATCTTAAAACAGGACAAAAAATTGAATTTACTATTGATAAATTGGGAAAAATTAAAGTAGTAAATTTTATTTTTCCAATTTCACGTACTGAAAAAATCCAATTAACAAGAAATCTTAATTCAGATATTTTTAAAAAAAATAAAATTATTACAAATTTAAATAGACGTATTATTTTTAAAGAAGGTAAAATTTTGAATAGCCTTTATAAAACTGCTGCTGATTTAGAAATACAAGCTAATGTAATAATTGATTTTGCTGGTATTTATGGTTTTCAAGTTGATTTCCAAAGAGATATTAGAAAGAATGATAGCTTTCAAATACTTTATGAAATTTTTGAAGACGATGAAGGTAAAATTTTTGAAACAGGAAATATTATTTTTGCCAATTTAAAACTAAGAGGACAACATAATCCGTTATACTATTTTGATAAAAAAAAATATGAAGGCCATTATGATGAAAGCGGAAGAAGCGTTAAAAAAGCTTTAATGAAAACACCTATAAATGGAGCAAGACTATCTTCAAAATTTGGAATGAGAAAACATCCAATTGATGGCTTTAATAAAATGCATAGGGGAACGGATTTTGCTGCACCAATGGGAACACCAATCATGGCGTCAGGTGATGGAGTAATAATCCGATCTCAATGGTGTGGTGGTGGTGGTAACTGTATTAAAATAAAACATAATTCAACTTATTCTACAGTTTATGCACACATGTCAAAATTTGCAAAAGGAATTAAAAATGGTGTGAGAGTTAAACAAGGAAGAATTATTGGATATGTTGGTTCTACTGGAAAATCAACAGGTCCTCACCTTCATTATGAAGTAATCAAAAATGGTAAAAAAATTAATTCACAAACATTAAAACTACCATCTGGTAAGATTTTAAAAGGAGAAAATAGAAAATTATTTGAAATTAAAAAAATAAAAATTAATGTTCAAAAATCTGAATTAATTGCCAAATTAAATTAACTTATCTATTGGCTATTTTTTCTTCTTCTTCTTTTTTCTTATCTTCAATACTAACTATCGATTTTTTATTTTCTTCAACTAGTTTTGATTCTCCACTAGCATTTTTATTTATTCTATTTTGTTCTTGTTCTTTCAATATCCTTGTAAAATGATCAGCATGCTGAAAGTAGTTTTCTGATAATATCTTGTCTTCATTAGCTAACGCTTCTCTAGCTAAATCGGTATATTTCTCAATTAATCTTGATGCATTGTGGTTGTTTTTTCCAGGGATTTTTCTTTGAAAATTTTCGTTAGAAGAAAAATTTGATCTGAATTTTGAGTCTTCACCGTTTCTTTTAAAAGATCTGTCGTTTCTTCTAAAATTTGTTCTTCTATTATTATTTCTAAATACCACCATATATTATATCTAAAATGTTTTATATTTTTGTACTAACGATACATCTATCTGCTTTTCCATAATCTTTTAATACCCTGTTTGTGTAAAAACCATTTTCTTTTAAAATCTTTTTTACTTTATCTCTTTGAGAAAAACCTATTTCTAAAATTAATTTTCCATTCTTTTTAATTAGAAAAGCTGCGTTGCATATTACTTTTCTAATTTTTGAAAAACCATCAAATCCACCGCTTAGAGCTAACTTAGGCTCAAAATTAATCACATCTTTTTCCAAATATTTTAAATTTAGTAATTTAATATAAGGAGGGTTTGATACAATAAGATCATATTTACCATTTTTAAAATTGTCAACATCTGAATTATAAAATTTTACTCTATTTTTTAATTGTAGTATTTTTGCATTATATTTACTTATATTTATACTTTCTTTTGAAATATCTATACCAGTACCTAAAAAATTAGGTCTTTCCTTCAATAGAGACAAAAGAATACAGCCAGACCCAACACCTATATCAAGCAATCGTAATTGCTTATTTTTTGGGAAAATTCTTAAAACTTGATCAATTATTAATTCTGTATCTGGCCTCGGAACTAAAACATTTTTATTTACATAAAATGAACTATTCCAAAAATCTTTTTTATTAGTTATGTATGCAATTGGTTCTCCTTTTTTTCTTCTTTCTATTAAAGAATTAAAATTATCAAAATTTTTTTTATTTAATTTTTCGTAAGAATTTAAGATAATGTACTTTCTATCTTTATTAATAACTTTTGAAAGTAGTATCTCACTATCTAGCAATGGATTCTTAATATTGAATTTACTTAAAATTTTAACAGCATTGCAAAGAGAATTTTCTATATTCATTTTAACTTAAATTGCTTAATTTTTCTTCTTGAGCTTGTAAAGTAAGTGTTTCAATCATTTCATCAAATGCCACTCCTTCTAAAAACTCTTCTAATTTGTGTAATGTTAAATTTATACGGTGATCAGTGACCCTTCCTTGAGGAAAATTATACGTCCTAATTCTCTCAGATCTATCTCCAGTACCTATTTTATTTTTTCTATCTTTTGATCTTTCTTTTTCTATTCTTGATCGCTCTAATTCATAAAGTCTAGATCTCAAAATTTTCATGCCTTTTGCTTTATTTTTATGTTGTGACTTTTCATCTTGCTGAGATACAGAAATACCCGTCGGAATGTGAGTAATTCTTACTGCACTATCAGTTGTATTCACTGACTGGCCACCAGGTCCGCCAGCTCTAAAAACATCGATACGCAAATCAGACTCATTAATCTTTAAATCTACCTCTTCTGCTTCAGGCAAAACAGCAACTGTTGCTGCTGATGTATGTACTCTACCTTGAGTTTCTGTATCTGGAACTCTCTGGACTCGATGAACTCCACTTTCATATTTTAAAGTTGAATAAATATTTTTTCCTTTAATAGATGCAATTACCTCTTTTAAACCACCAGCTTCACTTCGAGACATGCTAATCAATTCTAATTCCCATTTTTTTTTATTACTAACTTTTTCATACATCTTAAAAAGATCAGCTGCAAACAAACTTGCCTCTAAACCTCCAGTACCTGCTCTAATTTCTATAATAGCATTTTTTTTATCCGCTTCATCTTTTGGTAATAAAAATAATTTCAACCCTTTTTCAATTATTTCATTTTGTGATTTAATTTCTTTTAATTCTTTTTCTGCCATTATTTTAAATTCATTTTCACTTTGTGGATCTTCCAATATTTTTTCTAAGTCTATTTTTTCATTTTCATAGGAAAAATATTTTTTAGCATTTTCAATGATCTCATTTAAATCAGAATATTCCTTAGATTTTTCCGCAAATAGTTTTTTATCTACATCACCTGATGATAGCTCCTTTTCTAATATAGAATGCCTAGATATTAAGTCTTCAATAGTTTTTAATGGGATCATTATACTTTATTATTTAGCTCAGCAGCTTTTTTTTCTACTTCATAAACAACTTTCGATATTATATCTTCTGATAAAACTTTTTCACTTTGAATTCCAGATAAATAAAGCATATTGTTCCCTTTCCCACCTCCTGTAATACCAATATCTGTCATAGCTGCCTCTCCAGGACCATTAACTACACAGCCAATTATAGAGAGTGTTATTGGAGTTTTTATATGGGAAAGTTTCTCCTCTAATATCTTCACTGTTTGAATGACTTGGAAAGCTTGTCTTGCACATGAGGGACAAGAAATAATTTTTACACCTCTATTTCTTAAATTAAGTGATTTTAATATTTCATTACCTATTTTAATTTCTTTAACAGGATCATCTGATAGAGAAATTCTTATTGTATCACCAATTCCATCCATTAAAAGTGAACCCAACCCTATTGAAGATTTGATACTACCACTAATATAACTGCCTGCTTCAGTGATTCCTAAATGCAAGGGATAATCTGTAACTTTCGAAAGCTGACGATAGGCAGCTATAGATAAAAAAACGTCTGAAGATTTTACGCTAATTTTAAAATTAAAAAAATCTTGATCCTCTAAAATTTTTATATTTTTTAGTGCGCTTTCAACTAAGGCTTCGGGGCAGGGCTCTTTATATTTTTCTAAAATATCTTTTTCTAATGACCCTGCATTTACTCCAATTCTTATAGAACAATCATTATTTTTAGCTGCTTTTAACACATCATAAATTTTCTGTTTGTCACCAATATTACCTGGGTTAATTCTTAAACATTTAGCACCATTCTCTGCAGCTTCAATAGCTCTTTTATAATGAAAGTGAATATCTGCAATAATTGGAATAGTAACATTTTTAGTTATTTCTTTAAGTGCTAAAGTTGACTCTTCATCCGGACAAGAAACTCTTACGAGATCAGCTCCCTCTTCAGAAATATCATTAATTTGTTTAATAGTTGCCTTAATGTCAGAGGTTAAAGTATTTGTCATTGATTGAACTGAAATAGGGTTATCTCCCCCTATCATAACATCACCAACATTAATTACTTTTGTTTTTCTACGATTTATATCTCTAAATGGTCTTAAGCTCATTTTTAGTTTAATTTAAATTCTTTGTGCAGTACAGCCACAGCTTTTTTGATAAATCTATTTGAAATTAAAACTGAAATTTTTATCTCAGATGTTGAAATAACCATTATGTTTATTTTTTTTGCTGCTAATGCTTGAAACATTCTATAAGTAATACCAGGCGTAGTAATCATCCCCACTCCAATTATAGACACTTTAGAGACATTGTTATCACAATTTAGTTTTCTAAAAGAAATCTTTTTATTTAATTTAATCAATTTTTTTGTTTTTTTTATATCATCAGATTTAATTGTAAATGTTAAATCTGTTTCTTTTCCATTCAAAGATATATTTTGAACAACCATATCTACATTTATACTGTTGAGTGATAAAGGTTTAAAAATAGATGCTGCTACTCCTGGCCTATCCTTAACTCCAACAATTGTTACTTTTGAATCATTTTTTGTTGCAGTAATTCCAGTAATAATTTGATCACTAAATGACCTTTTAGTATTAGTTATTAAAGTTCCACTTTTTTTAACAAACGAAGATTTTACTATAAAGTTGATATTATTTAATTTTGCATCCTGTACTGAAGTGGGTTGCATAACTTTTGCACCTAATGATGCCATTTCAAGCATTTCATCATAGGAAATTTTACTAATTTTTTTTGCCTTTTTATAATTTTTTGGATCTGTTGTATAAACACCATCAACATCAGTATATATAACACACTCCTCTGCATTAAAAAATTTTGCTATCATTATTGCAGAAACATCAGACCCTCCTCTACCTAATGTTGTAATTCTTGAATTATTATTTATTCCTTGAAAACCAGTAACCACTGGGATTCCTCCTGAATTAATAAATTTTAAAATTTTATTTTTATTGATGTTATCAATTCTTGCTGCTTTATGAGGTCCATTAGTAACAATAGGAATTTGCCAAGATAACCAAGATCTAGATTTATACCCGAGATCATTTAATCTTCCAGCAATCAAAGCACAGCTTATCTGCTCTCCTGATGCTAATAAAGTGTCATATTCTGCTTGGTCAAAGTTTGTACTAAGTTTTTGGGATTTTTTAATTAAATCATTTGTTGTCCCACTCATTGCTGAAGAAACAACTATTATTTTATACTTTCTTTTTTTATAAGTAGCTATTATCTGGGCTACTTTTTTTATTCTTTCTATACTTCCTACTGAAGTTCCTCCAAACTTTAATACTACAATTTTCATTGATAATTTTTTTAAATTTAATCTAAATTATATTGATAAAATACAACTTAATTGTTATGTCCACAAGACTTGAATTATGAGCACAATTAATAAAAAAGAAATAGAAAAATTTTCAAAAATTGCGGAAGAGTGGTGGGATCCTAAAGGTAAGTTTAAACCTTTGCACAAATTTAACCCTATTAGAATAAGATATATTAAAGATAATATAATAAAAAGCTTTAATCTAAACCTGAAAGATAAACCCTTAAAAAATATTGATGTTCTAGATATTGGCTGTGGGGGAGGCTTGCTGTCAGAGCCTATGAGCAGGCTGGGTGCAAATATAGTTGGTATAGATGCTTCCAAAAAAAATATTGAAGTAGCTAAATTTCATGCCAGAAAAAAAAAATTAAAGATAAATTATATATGTGCTTCTCCAGAAACATTAAAAACTAAAAAAAAATTTGATGTAATTTTGAATATGGAGATAATTGAACATGTTGAAAATATTGATTTTTTTATTGCCAAAAGTTCAAATTTATTAAAAAAAAATGGCTTAATGTTTATAGCTACTTTGAATAAAACTTTAAAATCATATTTATTTGCAATTGTAGGTGCAGAATATATTTTAAATTGGTTACCAATAGGTACTCATGATTGGGATAAATTTGTAAAACCTGAAGATATTATAAAGATATGTAAAAAACATAATTTAATTATAAAAAGAATTGATGGGATGAAATATAATTTATTTAATGATCAATGGACTTTAAGTAAAGATAATTCAGTAAATTATATTTCTAAATTTAAAAAGATTTAACTATCATTTTCTTTAATCCATGGAATAACTTCAGTTTCAATTCCTTCTTCTTTTAACTCATCAATATCATGTTTTGAAGCAATTCCATAAATTCCTTTATTATTTTTTTTATTATTATAATACATTGAACGAGCTTCATAAGTAAATTTATCTCCAACATAATTAAAATTTTTTTTAATAAAATTTTGATATTCTAATATTTTTTTTTTTATATTAACGTGTTTATCTTTTTTTGAATTTTTAAAATTTTTTATTTCTGAGTTAACTACGTTAGGCATCATCAGACTTTTTTCTACGTCCAGGGAATTACATTCATGACAATTAATATGATTTAGTTTTTTTAATTTTTCATACTCTTTAGAAGATGAGAACCAACTATCGAATGTATTTTTACAATTTTTACAAGATAAATTATATTTTATCATAATTAATCAAATAAATTAGCTTCTATAATCAGAATTAATTTCAACATATTTTTTGGTTAAATCCATTGTAAATGCAGTAAAATTTTTTTTACCTGTTGCTATATCTATTGAGACATCAATATTTTCATTTTTCATATATTCTGCGGCTTCCTTTTCACTGTAAGAATTTGATAACTGACCTTTCTCAACAATCTTTATTTTTCCAAAATTAATCGACAATTTTTTCAAGTTAACATCGACTTTCGATTTTCCTATTGCCATTATAATTCTACCCCAATTAGGGTCCTCACCTGCAAAAGCAGTTTTTACTAATGGAGAGTTTGCAATTGAAAAAGCAATTTTTTTAGCATCTTCTTGAGTTTTAGAACTTTTAACATTAATAGTTATAAATTTTGAAGCACCTTCACCATCAGACGCGACTCTGATTGCAAGGTTTAACAATACTGAATGTAATGCTTTATCAAAATCTTTAAGTTTAGAAATATTTAAATTATTAATTACTGCATTTTTTACAGCACCAGTGGCAAATATTGAAACCATATCATTAGTGCTAGTGTCTCCATCACAACTAATTGCATTAAACGTAGTATCTATATTTTTCAAGAGTAACTTTTGTAAGATACTTGAAGAAAGACTTGCGTCTGTAAATACATAGCCTAATGTTGTTGCCATATTAGGAAAAATCATTCCAGAACCTTTTGCTATGCCATAAATTTTAATATTAGAATTTCCAATCTTACACTCTGCCATTGCTAATTTTGGAGACAAGTCAGTAGTCATAATTCCCAAAGCTGACTTCATCCAAATGTACTTATTCTGCGTATATTTAATCTTTTCAACTAAAGTTGACATACTCCTTTTTATTTTTTCTGTTGGATAAGTTTCACCAATTGTACCTGTGCATCCAAACATTATTTGATTAGAGTTTACTTTTTCAGGTTTATCTTCATCATTAATTTGTTTTATGGACAACTTGTTTGATAATTCCTCTGCTATTTCCTTTAAGCCTCGATAGCCTTCTTTTCCAGTAAATGCATTTGCATTTCTTGTGTTGACAACAAGAGCCTTAATTTTTTTGCTTTTTAAACTTAAGTTCCATTTAATATTTTCAGATATAATTTTTGATTGAGTATAAACTGAGGCAAAATTAGCTCCCTTTCTAAAATAAAACATAACAAGGTCATCTCTTTGGTGGTCATATAAATTGGCACTTGTAGTCGAAATAGACAGATCATCTATATGTTCTAAATCTTGAAAGTCACTCATTTTTGACTTTTTATTTTGATGTTTTAAAAAACTACTCATGTTTATTGTTATGCTATTTAAAAATGTTATTTAATACCTATATTAAAAGTTATATTAAATTATTATATCATAAACTAAAAAATTAAATGTTAAATCCTTTAAATTTACTCTCAAAATTCATTAAATCTGGTAATCAAAAAGAACTTGATAGACTTAATAAAATAGTTGAAAAAATTAATTCGAAGGAAACTCTTATAAATACTCTTGATGACTCAGAGTTTCCTAAAAAAACACAGGAATTAAAAAATAGAATTAAACAAGGAGTTAATATTGATGAATTATTACCAGAAGCATTTGCGCTAGTAAGAGGGGCCTCTAAAAGAGTCAGAAATGAAAGACATTATGACGTTCAGATGATTGGCGGAATTGTTCTTCATGAAGGTAAGATCTCTGAAATGAAAACTGGAGAAGGTAAAACTTTAACTATTGTTCTAGCTGCTTATCTAAATGCACTAGGTGAAAAAGGTGTACACATTGTAACGGTCAATGACTATTTAGCTAAAAGAGACTGTGAAGAGATGGGACAAATTTATAAATTTTTAGGTTTATCAGCAGGTTATATTAATAATGATCAAGATGACTATGAAAGAAAGAAAAATTACAATTGTGATATAACTTATGCAACTAATAGTGAACTTGGCTTTGATTATTTAAGAGATAACATGAAGTTCTCATCTGAAGAAATGTGCCAAAGAGAACATCATTTTTCTATAGTCGATGAGATCGACTCATGCTTAATAGACGAAGCTAGAACTCCACTAGTAATTTCAGGAGCTGCAGAAAATAAAACAGATCAATATTTAGCAATTGATAAATTAATCAAAAGACTAGTAAATAAAGATTATGAAATAGATGAAAAAGACAAAAATATTCTTCTTACAAATCAAGGTATTGATAATATTGAAAAAATTTTTTCTAGTGCGGGAATTTTAAAAAATAATAACTTTTATGATCCAGAAAACTTAAGTTTGGTACATCATGTTAATCAAGCCCTTAGAGCCAATCACCTTTTTGAAAAAGGTAGAGATTATATAATTCAAGATGGATCTTTAAAGATAATTGATGAATTAACAGGTAGAATTTTAGAAGGCAGAAGATATGGTGATGGATTACATCAGGCACTTGAAGCAAAAGAAGGAGTTGATATTCAAATTGAAAATCAAACTCTAGCTTCAATTACTTATCAAAATTATTTTAAACTATATAAAAAAATTTCAGGATGTACTGGTACAGCTGCGACAGAGTCTGAAGAATTTTTTGAAATATATAATTTACCAGTAGTTAGTATTCCAACAAATAAAAAAATGATTAGAAAAGATTGGAATGACCAAATTTTTAGAACTGAAACAGAAAAAAATAATGAAATAATTTCTAAAATTTTAGAAATAAACAAAAAAGGCCAACCAATTTTAATTTTTACATCAAGTATCAACAAATCCGAAGAATACTCTCAACTATTAAAAGATAAAGATATAAAACACACGGTTCTAAATGCAAAAAATCATGAAAAAGAAGCAGAAATAATAGCAAATGCTGGGAAAATAAATTCAGTAATAATCACTACAAGTATATCTGGTAGAGGGGTAGATATTCAACTTGGTGGAAAAAAAGGAAGCATACCTGACAATCAATTAAACCTGGAAAAAGAAAAAATAAAATCTTTAGGAGGTCTTTTTGTAATTGGTACTGAAAGAATGGAGTCTAGAAGAGTTGATAATCAAGCACGAGGAAGATCTGGTCGTCAAGGAGATGAAGGTAATTCTATTTTTTATGTAAGTCTTGAAGATGATTTAATGAGAATTTTTGGCTCTGAGTCAATGAATAATATACTAGAAAAACTAGGCTTAAAAGATGGTGAAAGTATTGATCATCCTTGGATTAATAAAGCTCTAGAACGAGCACAACAAAAAGTTGAAGCAAGAAATTTTGATATAAGAAAAACATTATTAAAATTTGATGATGTTTTAAATGATCAAAGACACGTGATATTCTCTCAGAGAAACAACATAATTAAAGCGGAAAATATATTTTCTTATTCTGATGATTTTTTAAATGAAATTATTGAAAAATTTATAAATTTAAAGAGTGAACACATGATAAATCCAAAAAATAATGATTTAATTAATCAATTAAAACCTGTACTAGGAAAAAGTTTTGATGAAAATGAATTTGAAAAACTTATTCAATGCCAAAATGAAGAGTTTAAAAAAAGTATAAAAGAAAAATTTATAAAAAAAAGAGACGAAAGAGTAGAATTTCTTGGGCAAGAACAATCAAAAGAAGTTGAAAAAAGAATTTTTTTACAAACTGTAGATTTAAATTGGAAATCTCATATACAATATCTTGAACAATTACGACAAGTAATAGGACTAAGATCTTATGGACAAAGAGACCCTCTAATTGAATATAAAAAAGAAGCTTTTCTATTATTTGAAAACCTGCTTAATAAGTTAAAAACAGATTTAATTACTATTTTAATAAATTTAACTATTATTGAAAAAACAAATGAAAAAATTGAACCAAAAAAAAATACCTAATATTGCAGGAAAAAAAATGAGAAGAAATGAACCATGCTTTTGTGGATCAGGAAAAAAATATAAACATTGTTGTGGAAATTTAGCTATATAAAAAATATACAGTTAGTAACAAAAATATCGAAATAAAACCAAATAAAATTTTCTTATCTCTAAAAATCTTATTTTTTAATTTATCTATAAAATTTTGATTTATAGATAAATTAGTTGTATTTGTCGGTTTGTTAATGAAACCATAACTTCTTCCGATAGATAAAAATTTTTTTTTTCTATCATCAAATATTTCCTCTCTACTCATTGAGCTAAAACTTTGTAAATTATCTAAAATAGAATTTTTCACATTATCTAATATTAATTCTCTATCTCTATGCGCTCCACCAATAGGTTCATCTATAATTTCATCTATTATCTTTAAGTCTAAAAGATCTTTAGCAGTCAATTTCATTGCTTTAGCAGCTTCTAAAGTTTTCATTGGGTCTCTCCATAAAATTGTTGCACATCCTTCTGGAGAAATTACTGAATAAATTGCATTTTGCAACATAAGAACTTTACTTGATGAAGCTAAAGCTATTGCTCCACCAGATCCTCCTTCACCAATAACAATTGCCAAAGTTGGAACTTTTAACTCCATACAGCATTCAATTGATTTTGCTATTGCTTCAGCTTGACCTCTTTCCTCTGCTCCTACCCCAGGATACGCTCCTGGAGTATCTATGAATGAGATTATTGGAATATTAAATTTGTCAGCAAGTTTCATTAATCTAATTGTTTTTCTATAACCTTCTGGTCTCATCATTCCAAAATTTCTGTCTATTCTTGACTCCAAATCATCACCTTTTTCTTGGCCAATAACTAGCACAGAGTTTCCATCAATCTTGGCAAAACCAGTCAGAACTGATTTATCTTCACCATAAAGTCTGTCTCCTGACAAAGGAATAAAATTCTCAAATAAATTATCAATAAAAAAATTAGATTTTGGTCTATCTTCGTGTCTTGCAACTAGTACCGTTTGCCAAGCGTTTAAATTAGAGTAAACTTCACTTAGTTTAGAGTCTATGGCAGATTGCATGCTAGAAATTTTATTGGTATCAACTTCTGTCAGCCCCTCCTGATTAAAAGGATCTTTCAATTTCTCAAGCTCCAATTCTAAGCTTTTAATATCTGACTCAAAGTTAAGATAATTTTTCATTTTTTAGTAATTAGATTATTATTTAATAATAAAAAAAGGCAATAAAATGTTTACTAATTAGTATAATTAAATTAAGATTTGCCTATATTTTAGAAGAGACTACTTAATTAAACAGCCAAAAGAGTAACCACCTCAGAACTCTAAGGCAAAAGAATAAATATAGAGCACTAAACTTAGAAAGAGGTTTTGTTTCATCAAAAGGGCAAGTCTCTCAAATGACATGCAACTGAGGTTTAAAGAGTGATATGATAAAACGATATACAAAAATTCATAACCTTTCAATATCAAATGACCTTTTAGATTTTGTTAATAATGAACTTCTTAAAGATACAAAAATTTTGCCTGAAAATTTTTGGTTAGGGTTTGACAAAGCTGTTCATGAATTAGCTCCTAAAAATAAGGAGCTGATAAAGGTAAGAGAAGACTTACAAAAAAAAATTGATGCTTGGCATACAAAAAATCGAGATAATCATATTAACCTTAAAGAATATAAAAAATTTCTAAAAGAAATTAATTATTTAAAAGAAGTGGGTCCTGATTTTAATATTAAAACTAAAAATGTAGATAATGAAATATCGAGTATTGCTGGACCTCAATTAGTAGTTCCAATTATGAATGAGAGGTATGCTCTGAATGCAGCTAATGCAAGATGGATGAGTTTATATGATAGCCTATATGGAACTGATGTGATTTCTGAAACAAAAGGAGCGGTGATAGGAAAAACTTATAATCCAATCCGAGGCCAAAAAGTAATAGAGTATGGACGTAACTTTCTAGACAAAAATGTACCTCTTAAAAAAGGAAGCTGGAAAGACATTTCGAAGATTCCTACTGTTAATAAAAACCAATTAAGTTTAGAATTAAAAAATCCAAATCAATTTGTCGGGTATGTTAAAAAATCAAATCATTTGTCTTCGCTTTTATTAATAAATAATAATCTTCATATAGATATCATTTTTGATGTGAATAATTCTCTTGAAATACACAATCCTGATGGCAATCAAGATAGTGCTGCAATTCATGATATTATATTGGAGTCAGCTGTTTCAACTATCTGTGATAATGAAGATAGTGTTGCTGCTGTTGACGCAGAAGATAAGGTTATTTGTTATCGTAATTGGCTTGGTCTGATGAAAGGTGATTTAAATTCAACATTCAAAAAAAATAATAAAACAATTTTACGAAAATTAAATCCTGATCGAGTTTATATTTCAAAAAATGGAAAAGAACTAAAATTACATGGTAGAAGTTTATTGTTAATAAGAAATGTAGGACATCTCATGAAAAACCCTGCAATTACTTTAAAAGATGGATCCGAAATACCTGAAGGAATTATGGACGCTTTTATAACTTCAGCAGCTTGTCTTCATGATATTAAGAAAAAAGGGAATTCAAGAACTGGCTCTATTTATATTGTTAAACCAAAAATGCATGGTCCTGACGAGTCTGCATTCACAGATCTAATCTTCACTAAAGTTGAAGAAGTTTTAAAATTAGAAAAATATACATGTAAAATTGGTATAATGGATGAAGAAAGAAGAACATCCTCAAATTTAAAAGAATGTATTAGAGCTCTTGAAAATAGAGTATTTTTTATTAATACAGGATTTTTAGATCGAACTGGTGATGAAATACATACTTCAATGGAAGCTGGTCCAATGATTAAAAAAGGTGACATGAAATCTTCCAAATGGATTAGTACATATGAAAATAATAATGTCGATATTGGCCTTCAGTGTGGTTTTTTGGGTAAAGCCCAGATTGGTAAAGGAATGTGGGCCATGCCTGACAAAATGGCTGAAATGATAGAACAAAAAACTAACCATTTAAAAGCTGGAGCAAATTGTGCATGGGTGCCATCTCCTACAGCTGCAGCTCTCCACGCTCTTCACTATCATGAAATAAATATATTTGATAAACAAAAAGAATTACAAAAAAGAATACCTGCAAAATTAGATGACCTTCTGAATATACCAATAGCCCAGAAACCTAATTGGTCTATCGAAGAAATTAATTCTGAAATTTCGAATTCCTCTCAAACACTTTTGGGTTATGTGGTGAGATGGATTGACCAGGGTGTAGGCTGCTCAAAAGTACCAGACATTAATAATATTGGTTTGATGGAAGATAGAGCTACTTTAAGAATTTCATCTCAGCATATAGCTAATTGGATTCATCATGGAATTTGTTCAAGCAAACAAGTTTTAGAAATCATGAAAAAAATGGCAAAAATAGTTGATGAGCAAAATAAAGGTGATAGATTATATAAGAATATGTCACCAAATTTTGATAAGTCAGTTGCTTTTAAAGCCGCTTGTGATTTAGTATTTCATGGTAGAACACAACCATCTGGCTATACTGAACCTCTTTTGCACTTAAACAGATTAATTAAAAAAAATTAATCTGATCTAGGTTTTATTCCAGTTCTGTTTTTAAATGCTGAAAACAAAGTTCCATCATCTAAACTTTCAATCTCACCACCAACAGGTAAGCCTTGTGCTAGCTTTGAAACTTTTACATTAGCTTCTTTAAGGCTGTCCTGTATATAATAAGCTGTAGTCTGACCCTCTACAGTGGCACTAGTAGCAATTATAACTTCTTCAATTTCATTTTTTTTAGCTCTTTCAACTAATGAATTTATTAAAAGATCCTCCTTTCTTTGTCCTGATGATAAAATTGTTCCGCCCAAAATATGAAAATAACCCTGGTAAATACTTGATTTCTCAATACTCCACTGATCAGCAATATTTTCAACTACACAAATTTTATTAAAATTACTATTACTATTTTCACAATTATTACAACCAAAAGAACTAGACTTTAATGTTCCACAAATATTACACCTTAATATATTTTTATATACCTGTACTAATGCGTTAGCCATTGGCTTCATTAGTTCGTCTCTATTATTTATTAATTTAAGAACAATTCTTTTTGCAGATTTAGGTCCTAAGCCTGGTAACTTTGAAATAAATTTTACTAATTCATCAATTTCATTGATATTTTGCATATAATTAAAATGGAAATTTAAATCCAGGAATTCCTATTCCTCCAGTAACCTTAGATATCTCTTCAGATGTTTTTATTTTAAGTTGGGCTTTTGCATTATTGTGAGCTGCTTTTATTAAATCTTGAATTATTATTTTTTTTTCTTTCATTATTTCGTCAGATAAATCAATTTTCAATATCTCACCATCTCCACTTAACACTACTCTTACCGAATTTGCACCCGAAATACCTTCGGCAGTAATATTTTTAATTTTTTCCTGGCTCTCTTTCATTTTTGATTCTATTTCTTTTGCCTGGCTTAAAATCTTTGAAAAATCAGTCATTTTCTAATCCCTGATTTTTAATATCGATTAATTCAGCATCTGGAAAATGGTCCAAAACTTTTTTGTATATTGGCTTTTTTTTAACTTTTTCTAAATTATCTTTTTTCAATGATTGTTCTTTATCCTTTATGGAAATATCTCCTTCTTTTTTAGATAAGGAAATAATCCACCTCTTACCAGTCCATTCATAGAGTTTTAAAGATATAATCTTAATAAATTCCTTATCTAAATTTTCATTAAAAGAAATTTCAATTCTTTTTTCTTCAAAACTAACTAAATTTACATTTTTTTCTAATTCGTACTTTAATTTAATTTCTTTTTTTTTAGTGCAAACATTCAATAAATCACCAAATGAATTTATTATTATATTTTGTGGATACTTTTCATTATTTTCAATATTTTGTTCTGGTTGTTTTTCTTGATCGATATTTTTAATTTGACCTATAGTTTTATTTTTTAAATCAAATAAATCATTATTTTCACTTTCTATATCTTTAACATTAATTTCTTTTTCTTTATTCACTTTAATTTCTTCTGAACTATTAGTTTTACTAATAGATTGAGATATATTTGAAAAACCTCGTAAATGAATCAATCTTATTAGAAACATTTCAATTGAAAGATTTTGATTAGAAACAATATCTAATTCACCCAAGGTTTTAATACTAAATTGCCAAAATAAAATTAATGTTTCTATAGATATATTTTTAGAAATTTCTTTAATCGTATTAAATTCTTCATCATTTAAAGAAAAGTTTGTTCCATCCATTTTTAAAAATTCAATATTTTTAAAGTAATATAAAACTTCTAAAAAATCATTTAAAAAAATTTTAGGTTCAATACCTTGATCATAAATTGATCTATAAATTTTTAAAACTTTTTTTTCATCTCCTTCAAATATCAATTTAAATAAATTTATTAATTGAGATTTATCAAAATATCCAAATATTTTTTGTGCATCTGATAAATCAAATTCCTTCTCATTATTTATACTCAATAGTGCTCTATCTAAAAGTGATAAAGCATCTCTAACTGAACCTTCTGAAATTTTGACAATAAGCTTTAACGCTTCATCTGAAACTTTTCCATTTTCTTTATCTTTAACTTTTTTTATAAATTCCAATAATTCATTTGATTTTACTCTAGGTAGATCAAACCTTTGACATCTTGAGACTACAGTAATTGGAATTTTTTTTATTTCAGTAGTTGCAAAAATAAATTTTAAATATTTAGGGGGCTCTTCTAAGGTTTTTAATAAAGCATTAAAAGCTTGCTTACTCAACATATGTACTTCATCTATAATAAATATTTTATATTTTGCAGTAGTTGGGCCATATCTAGAAAATTCTATTAAATCTCTTACGTCGTCTACTCCTGTTTTGCTTGCTGCATCCATCTCTAAAACATCTATGTGATTTGAATTTGTTATTGCATTACAATTCTCACATAATTTTTCTTTGCAAATTTTTTCTATTCCATTCAAACAATTAAGCGATTTAGCTATTATTCTAGCAATCGTAGTTTTTCCTACACCCCTAATCCCTGTAAAAAGATAAGCATTTGGTACTCTGTTTTCTTTTATAGAATTAAAAATTGTATCAGCAATAACATCTTGTCCTATAAGATCTTTAAATAATTGCGGTCTATATTTTAAAGCTAAAACTTTTGTATTATTTGTCATTTTGTATAGGAGACTAGAACCTGAATAACTGTCTCTACGATTGCTTCCGTTAAGATCTGGTCGGGTTCAAGCAGCACTCACCTCTAGCCTCCAAAACTATTATAGCAGTTATGTTTTCTAATCTACAATAAAAGTTTAAAAATTATTTATCACGAAATTGATCTGCTTGAAAAACACCCAAGACGTGAAAATCCTGGCAATGTAATCCTAATTCTTCTAGAGATTTTTGAACTTTTGGGTCTTCAATATGCCCTTCTAATTCACAAAGAAAAAAATAAGAAGTAAATGAATTCTCCTCAGGATAGCTTTGAAGTTTTGTCAAATTTACCCCATTAATAGCAAAACCTCCGAGTGATTGATACAATGCTGCTGGCTTACTTTTTAATTTAAATAAAAAAGAAGTAATATACTTTTTTTTCTCTAATATTGGTTGGTGAATAGATTTTCCCATAATTAAAAATCTAGTTGTGTTTCCTTTTTCATTTTCAATATTAGAAAAAATAACATCTAAATTGTAAATTTTTGCACTTAATTTTGAAGCGATTGCAGCATCTGATTTTATTTTATTTTTTGCAATTAGTTCAGCTGATCCAGCTGTATCTGCTCTTACATTTTCAATAAGGTTATTTTTTTTTATAAAATTTGAACATTGAGATAATCCTTGAGCATGCGACAAGACATTTTTAATATCTGTTATTTTAGTCCCCGGTAAACCTAACAGGTTATGTTCAATCTTATGAAAATGTTCAGCATAAATATTTAAACGATATTTAAATATTAAATATTCAATTCCAATATTACCTGTAGTCTTATTAGACTCAGGTATAATTATTCTTAATTTATCGTCCTCTTGTGCTTTTGAAAAGCATTCATCAAAAGTTTTACAAGATATGATTTCAGCATCTGGATAAATTTCTAGAGCTGCCAAATGTGAATAAGCTCCGGGTGAACCCTGATAAAGTATTTTCATTTTAAGATTTATATTCCATATTTTTTTTTAACGCCAGATAATCTTCTTTTGTATCTACCCCGATTGGTGAAGATTTTGCTAAAATTACATTAATCTTTAAATTATTATCCAAAGCTCTAAGTTGCTCTAATCTATTTTTTATTTCATTTTGAGTTTGATTTAATTTTACAAATTTTTTTAAGGTGCTAATATTATAGGCATATACACCAACATGATGATAAATATTTTTACCTTCCTTAAAAAAATGTTTTCTTTTAAATGATACTGCTAAAGATGAATTTTTACCGCTTAATTTTTCTTTAGTTTCTACTTTAACAATATTTTTGTTGATAAAAATTTTACTATCCTTAATATTTGCACCCAAGGTTCCAATATTTGAATTAGTTTCAATCATCATATTGTTTAAATTAATAATATCATTCTCATCGATTGAAGGTTCATCACCCTGTACATTCAAAATATAATCTACATCTTTTATATTTAATTTTTGATACCCCTCAAATATTCTATCTGTTCCTGACTTATGATGATTACTTGTAAGAACTGCCTCTCCTCCATTTTTTGTAACTTCTTCTAATATTGATTGATCTTCTGTACACACAACAACTCTGCCTATTTCAGCATTTTGAGCTTTATGAACAACATGTGAAATAATTGATAAATTGTTGATTTTTAAAAGAGGTTTACCTGGAAGTCTAGTTGCAGACATTCTAGATGGGATCAAAATTAATGTTTTAGACATAATTTAACTTATCAGATTTATGCGTCTAACCGACGCAAAATAATATTTTAAAAATTAGGTATTTTTTTAAATTATCGTGTTATACGTCGTAAATAATAATAATTAAATGGATTCGTTAGAAATAAACAAAATTATAGCTGCAATTTTAATAGTTGTAGCTCTTATTATTGGTCTTGATAAAATTTCTGAAAAAATATTCTATGTAGAAAAACCTGAAAGTCCTGGTTATAAAGTTGAAGTAGTAGCTACCTCAAAAACTAGTTCTTCTGACAAAGCTGAAACAGTTGATATCTCTGCACTTATGGCGATGGGAGATTTTGAACATGGGAAAAAAATCTTTAAAAAATGTGCAGCTTGCCATAGCGTCAATCAAGGAGGTGGAAATAAAATTGGTCCAGCACTTTATAATGTTGTTGGAAGAGTAGTGGGTGGTGTGTCAGATTATAAATACTCTAAATCCTTAGTATCCTATGGTAAAGCATGGACATTTGAGGAGTTAAATGGTTTTTTAATTAAACCTGCTACATGGATCAAAGGTACAAAAATGGCTTTTGCTGGATTAAAAGAAGAAAAAGATAGAGCTTCAGTTATTATTTACATGAATCAGAATGGAGACAGTCCTAAGCCACTACCTTAATTTCCCAAAACAATATAATAAAATACTTTTTTGAACGTGAACTCTGTTTAGTGCCTGTAACCAAACTTGAGAATTTTTTCCAAAAAAAACTTTATTAGATACTTCTGCTCCTCTTGGTAAGCAATGTAAAAAAGTTGCATCTTTTTTGGCGTAATTCATTAATTTCGAATTAATTTTAAAGTCTTTGAAATCTTTAATTTTTTTAGTTTTATTAACTTTATCATTTAAAGAAATAACTTTATCCGAAAAAATTATATCCGCATTTTTTACTGCTTTCTTTGCATCATTAAAAATATTAATTTTTTTTTTATTTTTTTTAACCCAATTTAAAACAAATTTTTTAGGATTATAATTTTTTGGACAACCTATATTTAAATTGAAAGAGAATTTCACTGACGCAGCAATTAGACTATTTAGAACATTATTAGAGTCACCAATCCAACAAATATTCAATTTTGAAATAGGCTTCTTTTTAATCTCTTCAACGGTAAAAATATCTGAAAGTACCTGTGTAGGATGAGATGAAGGACTTAAACCATTGATAATTGGAATTGTTAAGTACTTACTAAACTCTTCTATTTTTTTATCGCTATCAGTTCTTAACATAAAGCCATCCCCATAAGTTGATAAAATTTTTGCAGTATCACCTAAAGTTTCTCCTCCTTTGCCCAAATGTAATTCATTAGATTTGATAGTAATTGTACCTCCACCTAATTGTTTTATTGCAAGATGAAAACTTAGTCTTGTTCTAGAACTTGCTTTTTCAAACATTTGAATAAGAAGTTTTCCTTTTAATGGATTGTCAGGATCTATATCAAGTGTACTTAATTTTTTTCTTTTTTTTTTTTCTTTTTTTTGCATCTTCTATAATTTTTTTAAGATCTGATGCGGGTATATCTTTAAGATTTATAAAATGTTTCATTATTATTTATAAGACAAACAAACTTTTTTTATAATTTTAATAGCTAAGTCTATTTCCTTTTTTTTTACAGTTAGAGGGGGTAATATTCTTACTGTGTTTTCTGCTGCTCTTATTGTTAATAATTTATGGTCCATCAATTTTTTAATAAATTTCGACTGATCACCAAATAATTGTATACCTATCAAAAGGCCAATACCTCTCACCTCTTTTATTATTTTAGGAAATTCTTTTTTTATGTGATTTAATTCCAAATGAAAATAATTAGATATATTTTGAACTTTCTTAAGAAATTTTTTTTTAAATATTTGTTCGAGAACAGCACTACCAATTGACATGGCTAATGGATTTCCTCCAAAAGTTGAACCATGAGTGCCTGGTATCATTGATTTAGATACTTTTTTTGTCATTAAGACTGCTCCAAGCGGAAATCCTCCACCAATTCCTTTAGCTATAATAACTATATCGGGTTTTACTTTTGCGTGCTCAAAAGCAAAAAATTTTCCTGTTCTGCCTATTCCACACTGTACCTCGTCTAAAATTAATAGAATTTTTTTTTTAATGCAGATCTTCTTTAATTCTCTTAAGCACCAACCAGGTATTACTTTTATTCCACCTTCCCCCATTATAGTTTCAACCATTATCGCAGCTGTTTTGTTTGTTATAGATTTTTTTAAGGATTCATGATTTCCAAATTCGAAATGATCAAATCCATCTATTTTAGGTCCAAAGCCCTCAGTCATTTTTTTTGATCCACTTGCATAAATTGCAGCTAATGTTCTGCCATGAAAAGAATTTTTTATACAAAGAATTCTATTTTTTTTAGGTTGGCCAATTGAATAAAAATATCTTCTGGCAACTTTAATTGCTGCTTCTGTTGCCTCTGTTCCACTATTCTGAAACATAACAGATTCTGCAAATGTTTTTTTAATCAATTGTTTTGCTAATTTTTCTCCCTCAGGTATTTGAAAAGCATTTGACACATGCCAAACTTTTTTTGATTGAATGTTCATCGCTTTTATCAAATAAGGATTAGCATGTCCAAGGGAATTTACTGCAATGCCTTGAACAAAATCTAAATATTTCTTTCCATTTATTGCATATAGAAAACTTCCCCTTCCTTTTTTGAAAGAAATTTTTCTTCTATTATAATTTTTTGTTAATGCTGTCATTTTATTATGATTTAATTTTATAACCTATTTTATAAAGGTAAAAAGCTATAAAACCGATTATAAAAGATAATATTGTTAAATATATTATTCCAAAAATTATTGACCCATCTGATACACCTAAAAAACCATATCTGAAACCATCAATTACATAAAAAAAAGGATTAAAATTACTTATCATTAAAAAAAAAGAAGGAAGTCTATCAATAGAATAAAAAACACCTGAAAGAAAACTTAGTGGAGTTATGATAAAATTAGTTACAGTAGCTGTATGATCAAATTTTTCAGCCCAAAGACCACTAATGAAACCTAGTGCACCAAGAAGAAAGGACCCTAAAAAAGAAAAAATAAAAATATATAATATATTATAAATCTGTATTTCTATTATAATTGAAAACACTAAAATTGAAATTATTGCGATAAGCAAACTTCTAGTTATAGCTGCTAAAATTATTGCCATAGATACTTCTAGTGCAGATAAAGGTGCGTAGAGCATATCAACAATATTTCCTTGAATTTTTCCAATCATTAAGGATGATACAGAATGACTAAAAGATTGAGTTAATATACTCATTGCAATCAATCCTGGTGCTAAAAAACTAATAAAAGGATATCCAAGAACATCACCTTTTTCATCTCCTAAAGCAAGTGTTAGAACGGACAAAAACAATAAGCTAGATACTAAAGGTGATAATAAAGTTTGCTGCCATACAGCTAAAAATCTATTGCATTCTTTAATCCATAAGCTTTTAAAACCGATCCAATTTATTAAACCGAAATGACGGACTCCAATCTCATATTTATTTTGTAATTCAACCATAAGTAAATATATCTATCGTTTTTTTTCTGTTTTTGTGAAAAAAACTAGAAAATCGCTTGAATTAATTTATTTATTGTGAGTTACTGTATATAGATATAAATTAAAATATAACACAATATATAGAAATTATGACCTGGAAAGATCCTAAAAAAGTTGAGCAATTAAAAGAATTATGGGGAAAGGGTAATACTGCAAGCCAAATTGCAGAAATAATTGGAGGAATAACCAGGAATGCAGTTATTGGTAAAGCACATAGATTAAACTTATCAGCAAAAATTAAAAGTAGAAATTTTTCTAAAAATCAGAACCCTAATAAATTAAATACTGAGAAAAATGAAAATCAAAATCGTGGAAAAAGAATTAGATTCAAATCACTTTTAATTGATAAAGATTTTGAGCCTGAAAATCCAAAAAGTCTAGAAGAACTAGATGATAATTCATGTAAATGGCCTATCGGTCACCCGGATGAAAGCTCATTTTATTTCTGTGGGAGGTCTTCTTTAAAAGATTTTTCTTATTGTAAACTTCATTTACTTTATGCTTTTCAACAGCCAAAAAATAAAAAAGAAGAAGCAGAAGATAAAGAAGAAGAAGTTCCTCAATTTATTGAAAAAAAAATCCAGTCTGCTTAATTTTTAATTATCTTCTTATACCTTTATTTAAAAATTATTATTATTTTTTATTTTAAGTATTTTAGTTGTTTATATAAAATTATTCATATTCTCAATAATTAGAAATATTAATAAAATTATATTCTATTTTTTAACATACTTATTTGTGGAAAATTGACCTGCATCTCTCCACATAAAACAATATTTTTCCACTTCTTTATCAAATATAGATAGGCTTGGAATTCCAATATCAAAATTAGTTTTATACTCACCAGAAGGAATATTATCATGAGCTAATAATTTTAACTGATCCTCGGTTATTAAAGGTTTAGGAAATTTCTGTAAAATTTTAGCAGATAACTTTGCAATAAATAGAGGTAAAGGAATGATAATTCTTTTTTTATTAACAAGTTTTAATAATTTTTTTAAAATCTCTTTAAAAGTAATAACTTCACTTCCAATACACTCAATCGTCATCGAATTTATTTTTTTATCAATCACTTGATAGATAATTTCTGTCAAATCTGAAACATGTATAGGCATAAATTTTGTATCACCCTTATAATAAACTGGAAAAAATGGCATTCTATTTAATAATGTCATTAAGTTTGTAGTAAAATTGTCATCCACAGAATAGACAACCGATGGTCTTAAGATAACCGAATTAGAAAAGTTATTTTTAATGTTAACTTCACCTTCTAATTTACTTTTTGCATATTCTGAGTCTTTAACTTTATCAATGCCAAGAGATGATAAATGAATAAATTGTTTAATTTTTAATTCTTTACAAATTTTTGATAATAAATATGGAAAATCTGAATGAATAATTTTAAACGTATTAAACTTTCCTTTTTCATACAATATACCAATCATATTAATACATACATCTGCATGACTGACTAATTCCCTTAATTTTTTTTCATTAAAGATATTTGCCTCTATACATTCAATCCATCCAGCTGATGCTTGTGTTTTTAAAATATAGCCTTTTTGATGAAGATTTCTTGTAACGACAGTGACTTTATAATTATTTTTTGTTAACTTTCTAATTAAATTACGCCCTATTTGGCCGCTAGCGCCAAAAATTAGACAATTTATTGGTTTCATATATATATAATTAAAAATGAATATTGATATTAAGCTTCATAAAATTGATATACCAGCAGATGTTGAATTAGGCAACATTGTTGCTATTGATGGAGAGTTTATGGGGCTTGATGTAAAAAGAGACCCTCTTTGTTTAATTCAAATCTCCTCTGGCAATCGTGACGCACACATAGTTCAGCTTGATAGAGAAAAATTTGAAGCTCCAAATCTAGTGAAATTGTTTAAAGATAAATCTATAACTAAAATATTTCATTATGGAAGGGCTGATATGGCTCATATTAAATATTATTTAAAAGTTAATGTCGAAAATATTCTTGATACAAAAATTGCATCTAAATTAGCCAGATCTTATTCAGACAGTCACTCATTAAAAGTTTTAATTAAAGAATTTATAAATATAGATATTAGCAAACAATTTCAAAATTCAGATTTTGGAGGTGAACTTACTGAAGCTCAATTAAAATATTGCGCTAATGATGTTATTTACCTTCATAAAATTCATAGTGAGCTTAACAAGATTCTTGTGAGAGAAAAAAGAATAAATTTATATAATGATTGTTTAAAATTTTTACAGACTAGAGTTGACCTTGATCTAGCCTCGTTTAAAGATGATATTTGGTCTCATTAAATGAAAAAAGAAAACTATAAAAAAATTGCTAAAAATGTAATTGATCTAGAAATAAGAGCACTACAAAAATTAAAAGCGTCATTAAATAATTCTTTTAACAATGCAGTGGATGCAATAGTAAAATGTCAATCTAAAACTATTTTATGTGGAGTTGGAAAGAGTGGCTTAATTGCCTCTAAAATTGCTGCAACACTTTCATCTGTTGGAAGTCCTTCATTTGCTCTTTCAGCTAGCGATTGTTCTCATGGAGACTTAGGAAGTATATCAAAAAAAGATATTCTTATTTTAATTAGTTACTCAGGTGAAACCCAAGAATTGAAAAATATAATTCAATATGCAAATCGAAATAAAATAAAACTTATTGGAATTGTTTCAAAAAAAAATTCCACGCTTTATAAAGCTGCAGATATAAAACTATATATCCCTGAAGTAAAAGAAGCTGGCTTAGGTGTGGTGCCTACTTCAAGTACAAGTATTCAATTAGCGATAGGAGATGCACTCGCTGTAGCAAGCTTAAATAAAAAAAAATTTAATAAATATGACTTTTCTAAACTTCATCCAAGTGGAAGCTTAGGTGCCCAACTTAAGACTGTAGAAGACTTAATGATAACCGGAAACAAAATTCCTTTTATAAATGAAAATCAAAAAATGAAAAATGCACTTAAAATAATAACTAATAAAAATCTTGGCGTCTTAATTGTAAAAAATAAACAAGGAAAAACTACAGGAATAATTACAGATGGACAGATAAGAAGGTTTAGTCAAAAAAATAAAGATTTACAAAGTTTACAAGTTAAACAAGTCATGACTAGAAATCCAATTAGTATAGATAAGAGTACCTTAGCTGCTAAAGCTTTAAGTATAATGAATGATAAAAAAATTACCTGCTTATGCGTAACCAACCAAAATATAAAGGACAAAACAATTGGTATTTTACACATTCATAACATTCTTGAAAATAGCATACAATAAATGTGGAAAAAAATTTTTATTCAAATAATTTTATTTTTATTAATTATTTTTTTGATTTTTTACACATATAAAATTTATTTTAAAAATGAAAAAAAAGTTAAAATAAATGAAATTCAAAATACTCAAAAAGAAAACATAATTAATTCTAATAATTCACTTTTAAAAGAAGATGAAGAGGCTCCTAATTTAATTAAAGATCTAAAGTACGTTTCAAAAGATATTTTAGGAAATGAATATATAATTAGTTCTGAGTATAGCACATTAAATTTAGAAAAAACTAATATTATAAATATGGAAGAAGTTAATGCTACTATTACTATGCTAGATAAAGAACCAATATTTGTAAAGTCAAAATTTGCAATATATGATAATGAGACTTATGAAACTATCTTTTTTGATAATGTTGTGATTAATTACCTTGATAATATAGTTAATAGTGAAAAATTTGAAATATCAGTTAAAGATAATTTTGCGCAGGTTTCTGAAAAGGTAATATATCAAAACCCAAATATAAGACTTGAAGCAGACGTAATAGAAATTGACTTAATAACAAAAAACTCTAAAATTTTCATGATTGATGATAAAAAAAAAATAAAAATAACTAATAATTAAAAAGTGGCAATAATTAAAAAATTTAGAATTAAGTCCTTTAAAAAGAACAAAGTTCTTGTATCTTTAAATAAGATATCTTTATCATTTGGTAAAAGAAGAATACTTGAGGATATTAGCTTTAATATTAATGAAGGAGAAATACTTGGAATGCTAGGTCCGAACGGGGTTGGTAAATCAACAATTTTTAATATTATTACAGGACAAACTAAACCAGACAGTGGATCAATACTTTTCAATAAAGTGAATGCAACAAATTATCCTATCTACTTAAGAACTACAAAATTTAAAATAGGATATGTGCCGCAATATGGTGGTTATTTTCATGACCTTACTTTAATGGAAAATTTAAATGCAATTGCTGAAATTTTAATTAAAGATCCTAGTAGGAGAATTTTTAAAATCAATGATTTAATTTCAAAATTTGAGTTAGACTCCGTATTAAATGTAAAAGCAAAATTCTTATCAGGTGGACAAAAAAAAAATTAGTTATTGCCTTGGCTTTATTAGGAGATCCTAAAGTTCTTCTTTTAGACGAGTGTTTTGCAGCACTTGATGTTTTAACAATAAAAATGTTACAACAATTAATTGTTAACCTACAAGCTGAAAAAAATATTGGTATATGCATTTGTGACCACCAAGCTAGAGATTTATTATCTTGTGTTGATATTGCTATAATTTTATCAAATTGTAAGATTATTGCTCATGGTACTCCATCTGAGTTAATTAATAATGACGAAGCAAAATCACACTATTTTGGTGAGTCATTTAAATTTAATTAAAAAAACTTTATAAATGAATAAAGTTATTCGTATAAACGATAAAATTAAACCTTTTAATAAAACAATAAATATTGATGGAGATAAAAGTCTTTCTATAAGATTTGCAATACTTGCAAGCCTTGCTGAGGGTAAATCAAGAGCCTTTAATCTTTTAAAATCAGAAGATGTATTGAATACATTAAATTGTTTAAAAAAATTAGGTATAAAAATAATTGTCAAAAAAAACTATTGTGAAATTTTTGGTAAAGGTCTTAACGGTTATTTTTATAAAAATAATTTAACCCTTAATGCAGGGAATAGTGGAACAGCTGCGAGACTACTTTCAACTGCTGCATTAAATTCTCCAAAATTTATCCGAATCACAGGAGATAATTCTCTTAAAAAAAGAGATATGAAAAGAATTATTAAGCCACTTGAAAAATTTGGAGCTCAATTTAAAAAAAATAAAGGTACACTGCCATTATTTATCAAGGGTTCTAATCGATTAAAACCAATTAAATTCTCAGAAAATTTGGGAAGTGCACAAGTAAAATCTGTAATTTTAATTTCTGCATTGCTAAGTTCAAACAAAATAACAATATTAAAGTGTAAACCATCAAGAACACATACGGAACTCTTATTTAAGTACCTTAAAATTCCAATTACAATAAAAAAAACAAATAAATTTGATTATATTAAGATAAAAGGAAAAAAAAGCTTTAAAGGTTTTAATTATAAAATACCTGGTGACATTTCCTCAGCTAGTTTTTTAATAGTTTTAACCTTATTATCTAAAAACTCAAAATTAACAATTAAGAATATAAATGTTAATCCTTCTAGGACAGGTATAATAACAATATTAAATAAAATGGGAGCTACTATAAAATTAAAGAATAAAAAAATTTATAAAGGAGAAAATACAGCTGATATTTTTATAAAAAGCATAAACAACTTAAAAGCAATTAATTTACCAAAAAATTTTAATAACAGTACTGCTATAGATGAGTTTAATTTAATATTTCTTTGTGCAGCTCTAGCGAAAGGCGTGAGTACGTTTCAAGGATTATTAGAATTACAATCAAAAGAGTCAAAAAGATTAGACTGGGGTTTTAAAATGTTAAAAATGATAGGTATAAAATCTAAAAAAATTGGTAATCATGGAATTAGGATTTGGGGTAACCCTAATTTGAAATTAAATAAAAATTATATTATCAAAGATTACCTCAAAGATCATCGTATCGCTATGTCTAGCATTATTTTAGCCCTTACGCTTGGTGGAAATTTTAAAATTTATAATCCAGATTCAATAAAAACAAGTTTTCCCTCATTCAAAAGAATTATTAAAAACTTAGGAGGAAAAATAAATTGAAAAAAAGAAAAAATATCATTACTGTAGCTATAGATAGTCCAGCGGCAGCTGGAGCAGGCTCTCAGGCAAAACTAATTTCAAAACACTATAATCTATTACATCTTGATACAGGACGCATATATAGACTTATTGGTAAGTTAAAATTAAAAAATGATAAAAATTTTACTTATTCTAAGGTTAGAAGAATAATAAAAAATTTAAAAATGAAAGATTTACAAAATAAAAACTTATTATCAGACAAAGTTGCAACTTCAGCATCAATAATTGCAAAGGATAAGGCTGTTAGAAAAATTGTTCATAATTTTCAAAAAAAGTGTGCATATAACCCGCCTAAAAAATTTTCTGGAAGTGTTTTAGATGGGAGAGATATTACAAGTGTGATAATGAAATCAGCAATGTTTAAATTCTTTATAACAGCGAATGTAAAAACAAGAGCTAATAGAAGATTTAAAGAGTTAAAGCCGAAAAATAAGAGTTTGACCTATAATGAAGTGCTTAAAAGTATCAAAAAACGTGATAAAAGCGACTATAATAGAAAAATATCCCCATTAAAAAAAACTAAAGACAGCATCTTGATAAATTCAACTAACCATAATATAAGCAGCTGCTTTTTAAAAATAAAGCATATTATGGATAGGAAACTTAAAACTTAATGGAAATATATAAAGAATTAAAGACTACAGCATCAAAAGAATTTGAAAAACTGCTTAATAGCCAATTTTCTAAAAATAAAATTACAGAAGGTTCAATCATAGAAGGTAAAATTAACAAAATTACAGACAAATTTGTATTTCTTTTTATTGAAGGATTAAAAAGTGAGCCAGTCCTTGATATTAACGAATTAAAAAGTATGGGTTTGCTAGAGAAAGCAAAAGTTGGTGAAAAAATTTCAGTTTTACTTGAAAGAATTGAAGACAAAAACGGGGAAGTATTAGTTTCAGCTAGCAAAGCTCAAAAAATCAAAGGATGGGATAAATTAGTTGAGGCATATGACAAAGATTTACCTGTAATGGGTAAAATTACTTCAAAATGCAAAGGTGGAGCTATAGTTGAACATATTGATACTGGGTCATTAATGTTTTGTCCAGGCTCTCAAATTTCAGATAAACCCCTAAAAGATATATCTCACTTAATGCATGAACCTCAAAAGTTTAAATTAATAAAACTAGATAAAATTCGAGGTAACGCATGTGTATCACGTAGAGAAATAATTTCTTCTTTTAAAAAAGAGGATAAAAAAATCATAGTCGAAAAATTTAAAGTTGGAGATATCATTAAAGGTGCAACTGTCAAAGGTTATAGTAGCTTTGGTTGTTTTTTTGATGTAAATGGAACACTTGATGTCTTGGTTCACGTTCAGGAAATCTCTTATTCTAGAGTTAATCACCCTAATGAAATATTCAATATTGGTGAAAAACATGATTTGAAAGTAATTAGTGTAGATTTAGAAAAACTTCAAGTTGGCTGTAGTATAAAACAACTATCACCAGACCCCTTTGAACATATTCAAAATTATGAATTGAATAAAAAATATAAAGTTAAAGTAGTTAAGTTGATGGACTTTGGTGCATTTTGTGAATTAGAGCCAGGATTAAGTACATTACTACATTCAAGTGAATTAAGCTGGACTAAAAAAAATCCATCAGTTAAAAAAATGTTTCAAATTGGTGATGAAATAGATTGTATCATAACAGAAATAGACAAAGAGAAAAGAAGAGTGGCCATATCTCACAAATTAACAAAAGAGAACCCTTTTTCAATTTTAGAAAAAGAATATCCTATAGGCACTGAAATTGAGGGTATTGTTAGTAATATGAATGAATATGCTCTTTATGTAAAAATTGATAGTTTAGATATAGATGCTTTTTTACACTGCAATGATCTTTCATACTCTAACAATGGAGAAGATGAGCTCAAAAAGTATAAAAAAGGAGATAAACTTAAAGTTAAAATTCTTGAAATTAAATCAGATCAACAAAAAGTAAGAGTTGGTTTAAAACAAACTCAACCAGATCCTTTTGATTGGTTTAAAAACAAAAAAATTAACTCTACCATCACTGTAAAGGTATCATCATCAGATAATAAGGGTCTAACAGTAAAACCTGAGGGATGCGAAATGGAATTTACTATTAAAAAATCACAAATTGCAATAAATGCTGCTGATGCTAGACCAACAAGATTCGTTGGGGGGGAGAGAATAGATGCTGCTATTGCAGAATTAGATATGGAAAAAAGAAAAGTCTCATTAAGTATAAAATTACTTGAAGAGCTTCAAAATAAAGAAGCTGTATCAAAGTTTAGCTCTACTCTATCTGGAAAAAATCTACCTTTTTCATCTTTGTCAGACCAGTTAAGCAAAAAAGAAAAAAAAACTAAAGAAGAATAACATAAATTGGCTATTGTAAAATCAGAGCTTTTAAAACAACTTGCTAATAATTATCCTAATTTTTTAAAAAAAGATTTAGAAAAATTTTTTAATATTTTTTTAATGGAGATTAAAAATTCTCTGAAAAGAAATGAGAGAGTTGAATTAAGAGGTTTTGGCATGTGGTCAACACATTTACAAAAAGCAAGAATCTCTAGAAACCCCAAAACAGGAGAAAAAGTTGCAACTCCAGAAAAAAAAACAATTCACTTTAAAATGGCTAAAGAACTGTTTAAAAAATTAAATAATGAATAATAGAAATATATTTGTTGCTTGTGATACTTCTAAAATAAGTCAAATTAAACAAATAATCAATCAGATACAAAATAATAGACTTAAAATTATACCAAAATTTGGATTACAATTTTTTTACTCTAGGAATGGTAGAAAATTTTTAGAAAAATTTAAAGAAGATTTTTGGTTAGATTTAAAAATAAATGATATTCCTCAAACAGCATTATCAGCGATAGACAGTTTAAAAGATTTAAAAAGATGTAAATATATAACTGTGCATGCAAATGGAGGCTTAGAAATGCTTAGAGCTATTAAGAAAAAGACTAAAACAATTAATAAAAATTTAAAAGTATTAGGTGTTACAGTTTTAACAAGTCTAAATAACAAATCTCTTAAGGAAATAGGTCATACAAAAACAGTGGAACAATTAGTATTAAAACAAGCTATGATTATAAAAAAATCAGGTTGTGATGGAGTAGTTTGCTCTGCACATGAAGCAAAATTGTTAAGAAAAAAATATAAAAACTTATTCATTATAACTCCAGGAATAAGATTACCTGGAGATAATACAAATGATCAATCAAAAGCAAGAGTAATGACACCAAATGAAGCTTTTAAAAATAAAGTATCAGGCATTGTAATGGGAAGATCTTTAATTAAAGGAAATATTAAAAATAATATTAAAAGATTAATTGATCACTTAAATCAATGATCAAAGGTTGTAAAATCTGTGGGATCTCTGATCTTGATACACTTAATTTTATTATTAATCATCCCTATCCACCTCAATTTATTGGTTTCATTTGCAATTATAAAAAAAGCTCACGATACGTTGTGATTGAAAAGCTAAAGAAACTAGTAAAAGTAGACAAAAAAAAATCAAATTTTGTAGCAGTATTGGTAAAACCAGATGAGGATATTTTAGAAAAAATTAAACACCTTCCTTTTGATTATTATCAAATTTATGATTGTACGCCTAAAGAAATTGAAATAATTAAACAAAAATATAATAAGAAAATCATTACCGCTTTAACTATAAATGACAAAACTGATGTTAAAAAATTTCATCTTTTTTCCAAAGTAACTGATATTTATTTGTTTGATAGCAAGGGTTATGAAAAGAGTATGTCTTTTGATCATAAGCTTATACAAGAAATAAAGATCAACAAACCATTAATGATAGCAGGGAATATTCAGGTAGATGATAATCTTGAAAATTATAAAAAAATAGCAGATATTATAGATATATCTGGGGGACTAGAGACTTCTGGGTTAAAAGATAATTCCAAAATAAATATTTTTTTAAATAAGGTACAACAGATTAATAATGAAACTTAAAAAAGGAATTCCTCTAATTGATCAACATGATCAAAATGGATTTTGGGGTGGTAAATTTGGAGGAAGTTTTATTCCAGAAACTTTAAAAAAACCAGTTGAAGACCTAACAAATCAATTTAAGAAATTAAGAAAAAATAAAAAATTTATTAAAAAAAGAGATTTTTATTTTAAAAACTATATAGGAACCCCAACTTCATTTGTAAAACTTGATAATCTATCTAATCATTTAGGAGGTGCTCAAATTTGGACAAAGGTTGTATCTGAGGCAAATGGAGGTGCTCACAAGATATATAACGCAACAGTCCATGCTTTGATTTGTAAAGCTATGGGTAAAAAATATATCGTTGGTGATACAGGCGCTGGCTATGCTGGAAAAATGCTCAGTATGGCTGCTAAAAAATTTGGTCTTAAATGTAAAATATTCATGGGAGTAAAGGATATTAAAAGACAAAAACCTAACTGTGATGCGATGAAAAAAAATGGAGCTGAGATAGTTCCCGTTTACTCAGGTAGCCAAACGTTAGTTGATGCCGTCAGTGAATGTATGAGATATTGGGTATCAAATTGTGAAAACACTCACATGTGTGTTGGAAGTACTGTTGGTCCAAATATATTTGTTAAAATTTGTGGTTGGAGTACAGCGCAAATCTCTAGAGAATTAAAAGTACAATTGAAATCAAAATTTAATAAAATTCCAAATAAAATAAAACTAATTAACTGTGTAGGTGGTGGAAGTTCTGCTTATGGTTTTTGGAGTGAGTTTATTGATTAT